>Ga0208741_10000883_pt1 | contig 13083 bp, 12 predicted proteins | sample CryBogCBE03Jun09_FD_184576 | JGI IMG/M metagenome (GOLD analysis project Ga0208741, IMG submission 184576) | Freshwater microbial communities from Crystal Bog, Wisconsin, USA - CBE03Jun09 (SPAdes) | ecosystem: Environmental > Aquatic > Freshwater > Lake | place: Crystal Bog, Wisconsin, USA...
GCCCTTTGCATTGCACTTTTTTTTGTTACAATTACGGGATGCTTAACCGGCAAACAAGGCAGCCTAGCAGGCCGCTGGGACTTTAAGGGGGTTGACATGCCCGATGTAGCCGGTTTTATTGACAGCATAAAAAGCAGCGATGAAGATGCCAAGTATGCCATGGAAAGCTTTTTTAGGGGCAATGCGTTGATATTGCGTACAAACAGCACCTACGACCTGGTAATATGTAAAAAATACCTGCATGGCACCTGGAAGCTCGACGACGCCAACAACCTGCTACAGCTTACAGACGAGGCCGGCTATTTGCCGCCCATTACTTTAAAGGTAAATAAAAACGACCCTTTAAGGCTGGTAATAACAGCTGACAACGAAACCATGGCAAAGCTGGTACCGGCTTTTCAGTATGGTACTACCGGCTACTCCTATTTTCAAACAAAAAGGCGGTTCACCTTTTTTCTTTCCACCAACGACGACAGCTATTGGCAAGACAAAGACGACCCATACAGTAAGGTTAACAACCAATGGCGCATTAAGCCCCGCACTGCGGAAACCAATGAACAAATTACCCTACGGGTAAAAGAACATTTACAGTTTTGCCGTTTACTGGTAAAAGATGCCATTGAGAAACAAGGGGTATTGTCGTTCAACTGGTTTGCAACACCCTTGGTGCTGTCTACCAGTGGTTGTGGCTTAAGGGAATACAGGTATGCAAAAGATGAATGGGCCGCTAATTTTTACGACTCGGCGCAGGCATTGCAGGGTTTTAGGCAGCTGGCCCAAACCATCCACAGAACTACCTACCAACCCGACGAAACGAGATCGAGATTCTCGAATTATGCCTTTATGTTGGATGGGTTGATTGAGCAGGTGGAGAAAGAGCAACCGTAGTAACGATTGGATGCAAGCCAGATTTGATAAACAATAACAGCTACGCGCAAAGACGTTTAAGCACCCTACACCTTGTTAAAAAAATTGCAGCATTGTTAATTGGGTGCCATTAAAACAAAAACGCCCCCGTTTTACCATAACTTTTCGTCTTTAAAATTGTTACATAAAAAAACACCGTATGCAAACTGTAGTTATCACTGGGGGTACAGGCACAATTGGCAAACGGCTTTCGGCCATGTTGGTGGTAAAAGGCTACAGGGTTATCATTTTGTCGCGCAAGGTACAGCCCAGCTTGCCAACCGACCCCATTTCGTATGCCCACTGGAATGTGGAAGACGGGATTATTGACGCACAGGCCATAGCCAGCGCCGATTACATTATACACCTTGCCGGCGCAGGTGTTGCAGACGGCCGCTGGACTGTTAACCGTAAACTTGAAATTGTGCAAAGCCGCACCCAAAGCAGCGAGCTATTGGTAAGCACCTTGCAAGGCCATCCCAATAGAGTTAAGGCAGTCATCAGCTCCTCTGCAACCGGATGGTACGGGGAAGATACTCCCCTAACCTTGGCAACAGGCTTTAATGAAGATGCAAAACCCGCGAGTGATTTTTTGGGCGACACCTGCCGCCTGTGGGAAGAAAGCATTGAATCCGTTACCAGCCTGGGCATACGCCTGGTTAAGTTGCGCACCGGTATAGTGCTGAGTAACCAAGGCGGTGCCTACACCGAGTTTAAAAAACCGCTAACAGCAGGGCTTGCCACGATAATGGGCAGCGGCAAACAAATGGTTAGCTGGATACATGTTGATGATGTGTGCCGCATGTACATACACGCCATGGAAAGCGAAGCCCTTTCTGGCTCATACAACGCGGTGGCACCCAACCCCGTAAACAACAAAACACTCATACAAACCATTGCCCAAAAACTAAATGGCCCATGGTATGTACCGGTACATGCCCCGGCTTTTATGCTTAGGCTAATGCTGGGCGAAATGAGCGTTGAGATACTGAAAAGCGTAACAGTTAGCGCATCCAAAATACAAGCTACCGGGTTTAACTATGTATATTCAACCATTGGGGTAGCAGTACAAGCCTTGGCGTTGGAAAAGTAAATGCAAATTATTTGATTTATCGGATTTTACTAAATTTGTATCAAATAGATTGTATGAAAGCAGGTGTTATTGAGCAGGAAATGACTGATTATTTTATGCAGTTAAATGATGCAGAAAAAAAATCTGTGGTGGCATTGATAAAAACTTTTATCCAAAGCCGCAGCAAACAATCCCCTAGTTCAATGCTTGATGATTATAACAACGATATTGAGGAATCACTATTGGAAGCGGGAAGGGGAGAATTTTACACCCACGATGAAGTAGTGAATTTGTCAGAAAGCTGGTAATGAGTCTTAAAAAAATAATTTGGTCAAAACGGGCGGCAATGCAGTTTAATAACGCAATTAACTATATCCGCTCACAATCAGACCAAAATGCAGATAAGGTAAAATTAACAGTGCTGACCAACATTGAAAAGCTGTCATATAGCGTGCATGAGCATCGCCAAGATCCCCTAAAAAAAAATAATGACGGCAATCACCGCTACTTTGAGTTATTAAAGCTTCGGATAAGTTATTACTCGACACCTGGTGAAATAATAATCACCAGGATAAGACATACAAAACAGGAACCTAAACAGTATTAACGAAATAATCATCGCCTTGTCGCGCTATTTTATTGTTAAGGAGCCCGATAAGATTAATACAACAGCGTCGGTGTGTTAGAAAAAACACTCCAATAGGCAACTTCCCTTAAAATTGTCTAGAGATCCGCCCGCTCAAACTTTCTTATCGAAACAAAACAATACAGCAAAATATAAAAACAACATACAGTTAACAAGATGCCAGAAGACGGGGCGTCCTTATAGAACAATTTATTGCCAAAAGTTATCGGTACCAACACATCGCTTGCCTCCAAAGGCATGTAATAGAAAAAATTGTGGCTGTTTAAAATCTTATTGTCAACAATTCCACCTATCAATTGCTCGAAAATAAGGCCGTACAAGAAAAAAACCGCCATCGCTAGGCCGCTTCGGCGCATGAGAACTGCCAATATCATGGCAAAGAAAACATAGCACAACGATTGTACAAATGAATACCCTATAAATTCCATCCCTTCCAAAGAAAATTTACCACTGTACATGGCACCAAAAACAACAGCGTTTAAAAAACAAAAAAACGTTGTCAAAATGGCGATGATAGTGCCAAATAATATTTTGGAATAAATAAACTGGTGCCGGGTAAGCCCATCAATAATGTTTTGCCGGTGTGTTTTAAACGTGTATTCGTTGGAAATAACAAGTATCATCAGCATGCCGGGGAAATACAACAGCCAACTGCTTATCCATGCGATGGTTTGGTAAACCCTCGGAAAATTGTATGGAAAAAACTCAATGGGCAGCTGCCCCTTAAGCGTATCTTGAAACTGGTACGCCACATAATTTATACCAAAAAGGCCAATAACATATAACCCCAAAAATATCCAAAAGGCCCGGTAGTATTTCACCTTAAGCCATTCCAACTTTATTAAATGCAACATGTTTTTAATTGTTTGTAAGTTCAAGAAACTTGGTTTCCAGGCTTTTCTTTTTCAACTGCAGGTGGCTTAGCACCAAGCCGTTGGTAAAGCTGTATTGGTTTATCTCTTCTAGGTTTGCAGTGCCGGCCGGGTATAATAACTGTATGCCGTTAGCAGATTTTTTTAAGGATTTAAAGCCTCCCATGCCGCTTAGTACAGCCTCTAGCTGCTGCATATCCCGCGCGGCAACCTCCACTATATCTTCGTTTACCAACACTTCGTCAACATGCCCGGCGGTTATCAGGTTGCCTGTTTTTAAAATAGCCACATGGGTGCAAACTTTTTCCACCTCATCCAGCATATGGCTGGCCATGATGATGGTTTTGCCCTCCGCTGCCAATAGCTTAATCAACTCCCTAATCTCGGCAATACCCACGGGGTCAAGCCCATTGGTGGGTTCGTCAAACACTAACACACCGGGGTCGCCCAACAGGCAGCTGGCTATTGCCAGCCTTTGCTTCATACCCAGCGAATAGGTGCTGAATTTACTGCTTTTACGGTGGTGCAGGTTTACTTTGCGCAGCACCTCGTCAATATTGCCATGCCCCTTGCCTTTTATTTCGGCTGCAATCACCAGGTTGCGCTCGGCAGAGAGATAATGGTAAAAATTGGGCGTCTCCAACAGCGTGCCCACCTGCTTTCTGGTTTCGGCCGTGGCCGGGCCGCCAAAAAACTGAAAGCTGCCGGACGAAGGCTTTAAAATATCCATTACAATGCCCAGCATGGTGGTTTTGCCGCTGCCGTTTGGGCCCAAAATGCCAAAAACACTGCCTGCCGGCACGCTGAACGACACATTGTTAAGTGCCTGTATGCGGCCATAATACTTGGTTATATTATTGAGGGTTAAAACATCCACTGGCTATATTTTTTTTGAAGGTATGATTTTAGCAGTTCGGTACCGATTTTATATAACAAAGGCAGGTTTCTGGGTGCCAACTGGGCATAGTTGGGGATAAATGGCAATAAAAAAACCTTCCCGGGTTGCCGGAAAGGTTTTTATCAATTCAAAAACTTGTACCTATTGGTTACCACCACCACCGCCGCGGCGCATCTGCCCGCGCATCCGCTGCTGTATGGCCTCCAATTTTGCAATTTGGTCATCGCTGAGAAATGCCTTATACCTTGCCCTCACCTGCACAGTTAATGCAGCTAGCTTGGCTCTTTTCTCTTCAGGTGTAAATGACTGGTCCATAAAAATATCCCGCATCTGTGGCGTAAACTGCTGCCTTACGGCCATTACCGAATCTACCTGCACGTCACTGAACCGCAAAGAATCTTTCATTATTTGTTTCATCCGCTCACCGCCACCGCCGGGCTGTGCAAAACACGAAACGGAGAATACCGTTAAAACAACTGCAATACAAAAAACTACTTTCTTCATAATATTTTATTTAATGCTATGATGCCATGGTGTAAAAATATTTGCCGCGGCATTAACAGTTATTTGACTGCATCTTATGACCAAAGTTCAATTTAATTTTTAGCGGCTGGGGCTGGTTTCGGTAAAACTTTCTTCTTAGGAGGTGAACTAGCTTTTTTCTTGGCATGCAGCTCTTTTAGCTTGGCTTTTTGTTCTGGCGTTAGGGCAGCATCCACTTCTTTTTTGCTTTCTTTCCTAGCCTCTTTTAACTGTGCCTTTTTTTGCTCCTCGGTTAAAGCGGTATTAGCCTTAATCTCTTTTGTTTTTGTTTTTAACTCAGCTTTGGAGGCTTTAATCTTATCCTCCTGCTCTTTGTTTAAATTTAATTGTTTTGCCAACGTTTCTTTGGACGGGCCATGCTTTTTATGCGCAGCCGAAGAGTCCTGTGCAAAGCTTAGGGAGAAAGTAGATACTGCCAACAGCAGCAGCAAAAACATTTTTTTCATAAAGATTTTTTTAGTTTAAAGATATAAGACTTTGTTGATATATTTTACGTTTAATAAAAGCCGGTGTTTTTTTTAATAACCCAATACAAAAACCATTTGATTACACCGGTTATTGCACGGGTATGTTTATGGCACAGGTTTCACCACCCAATGGGTGCGGCCCTACGATTTGGGGTGTGAGCAAAAAGCCACCGGAGACAGTTGGTTTACCACTGCCTACAAGCGTAACCTGTTGGCTGCCAATGGCAGAAAATGTACCCGTGTACGAAAACACCATGCCATTTACTTCATCCGTGGTAATGGTAAAATTGCCCGGCACAGCAACATACACATGTAAGCTTACCGTATTGGCGTTTGTTAAAAGCGAGTCAACATGGTAGTTGCCGGCAACCGTATAAATGCAAGGGTTGGGTGTGCCAAACCCAGATTCCAGTACGTAGGTTGCCAAGGGCTGGGGATTTACTACCGCGATGGCGAACGAGCAGTGCGACGTATCGCCCAACAAGGTAAATAAAAGATTCTTTGGGGTGCCTGGAATGCCTTTTCCTGCCAAGGTAACTGACTTGATGCCCGGGCTAGTAAAGGTACCAGTAGCTGAAAAACTGATGCCGTCCAAAGTATCGGTACCCATTGAATAATAACCGGGTACGGTTACCAGCACATTTGCAATCAAAGAATTTAAGGTAGTTAAGCTGCTACCATATACATAACTGCCATTTACCAGCAGGCTTACGCATGCGTTTGGCGAACCTGAGATTGAATAAGCGGCCATTTTAACGGGCTGTTTATCCACCAAAATGGAAAATGAACAACCGGTATCTTTCGCCGTGCCGTAACTAAAACTACCTGCGTTAGCGGGTGTACCCCTACCCTTGAGTATAACTGTTTGTGTACCGGTATCTGAAAAACTGCCTGTTGCGGAAAAATATAAGCCGTTGTTGGTGTTTGTGGTAATATTATAAGGCCCGGTTGCCGTTACATGTACCCGCAAGCTAACCGTGTTGGTATCCGCCAGGGCAGTGCCAGCATAATAGCGGCCTCCCAAAACCGGGTTGGCGCAAGCGGCACCGGCACCTATAAAAGTATAGGCAGTGTTGGTAAGTACAGGCCCACCCTCGTAGCTGTATTCCTTTTGGCAGGTTGCCCAAAAAAAGCAGCAACCCATCACCGCAATACCAGTTAATAATTTTGTGATAGTATTTTTCATTAGCAGCCATTCAGGGCTTGTTTCAGCCCTGGGCTAAGGTATATAATAATACCGGTAACACTTATGCTGACGGGTACCGTTCAAATAAAATACTAAAAGTTAGGGCAATACAATTGGTGTGCAGTACTGGCTGAAGGGCCAATTGCGCGGGATTGGCAATACCTTTACTGTGGTTATATTGTGCACAATAACCCAAAACGCTATGTTTTAAAAACATGCCCCAACCATTGCAACAATGGTTTGATATACCTAAAAAAAACAATGCCACCATCCTTTTGGGGCAGTGGCATTTGCCAAACAATATTTTATCAGTTTAACGGTGTACGTTTATTTATTGGCCGCCAGGGCGGGCTTTGCTTCTGCGTTAACACGCTTACGGTAGTTTTTAAAAAGGCTTTGCCATTGTATTTCTAGTACACCCAACACACCTTCCTTTAATATGCCCTTGCTCATTTTGCTAACGCCAATTTTGCGGTCTTTAAAAGTAATGGGCACTTCGGCAATCTTAAAATTCAGTTTCCAGCAGGCAAATTTCATTTCTATTTGAAAAGCATACCCCACAAACTTTATTTCATCCAAGTTTATGGTTTCCAATACTTTTCGCTTATAACACATAAAACCAGCGGTGGGGTCGTTAACGGGCATCCAAGTAATTAGCTTGGTATACAGGGCTCCGCCTTTTGAATAAACCCGGCGGTCTAAAGGCCAGTTTTCTATATGGCCACCCTTTACATACCGGCTGCCTACGGAAACATCGGCCCCTTTGTATTTGCAGGCATTGTACAAATTTTCCAGATCGTTGGGGTTGTGGGAAAAATCAGCATCCATTTCAAAAATATACTCGTACCCCCTTTCAACCGCCCACCTAAAACCATGAATATAGGCTGTGCCAAGCCCTTGTTTGCCCATACGCTCCTCAATGAACAACATACCGGGGTAAACGTTGATGAGGTCTTTTACCAAATCGCCGGTACCGTCGGGGCTGTTGTCATCCACTACCAGCACATGAAACCCTTTATTAAGCGAATAGATAGCCTCCAAAATAGCGGGTATGTTATCTCTTTCGTTGTAGGTTGGTATAATTACTAATTTTTCCAAAAAATTATATGCTTGTTGAAGCTCCGAAAGTACATATTTCTAAAAAAGTGGACTGTTAGATTTTATACAATTACCTAAAAACCCTTGGTATTTATGGTTTTTTTAACAGGGTACGGTTAAGTATCTCTGTAAATTTCTGCTTGGTGTCCATCGCAAAATCGCCCTTCATCATCCAGTCATAGTACTGCGGCTCAATTTTTAGCACTTCCGTAACGGGCTTGCCCTTGTGCTTGCCAAAGTTAAACACCTCTATGCCGTTTACTTTTATAAAGCGCCTAGAGAAATCAACAATATCATCCTCCCCGGTAAATTTCACGATGCTGTCAATGGTGTTGCCAATGTTTTCGTAACGTTCTACCTGGGCCAACAGAATTTCCCAAGTGGCCGTAGCATCCACCTCGGCACTGTGGGCACCTTCTAGCGTTTTGTTGCAATAAAACTTATAGGCAGCTCCCAATGTGCGTTGCTCCATCAGGTGAAAAACCTTCTGCACATCCACCATTTTGCGGCCCGTAGTCGAAAAATCAAGCCCGATGCGTAAAAATTCTTCTATCAGCATCGGCACATCAAACCGGTTACTATTGTAGCCACCTAAGTCGCAATGCTCCAAAAACTGCTTTATTTCATTGGCTGCCTGCTTAAACGTGGGCGCATCCTTTACCATTTCGTCGGTAATGCCATGCACATCGGTAGAGGCCTTGGGTATGGGCATTTGCGGGTTAATCAGCTTTCGCTTAATTGTTTGCTTGCCGTCCGGCGTTATTTTAACAATGGCAATTTCTACAATTTTGTCGGTGCTTATGTTTATACCTGTTGTTTCAAGGTCAATAAACGCTATGGGTCGCTCAAGTTGAAGTTTCATTCGCAAAAAATTACTGTAATACTGGTTATGCCGTGCAAAGTAACTAAAACTTGCGGGAAACGAGAATCGGCAGCGGTGAATATTGCTGAGGAGGCATTAATAAAGCCTTACACGAAAAATGCTAACAGTGCAAAGTTTTGCCGGGCTGGTGCATAAACCCCTCGGCTCAATGGCATTACGCGAAGATTTCCGGGAATTTATTAGCTAACATTTCCGTTCAATCGCTTTTGTAATACAGGTAGTTAGTAGCAATTACACTTTTGAAAGCAAACATCCAATTTAATCAATTTGGTTGCGGTTCATATCTACTAACGGCCGTTTTACACTATGCTGGCAACAAACGCCCCAATATCCAAACCATCGTAGTTACCACTGCTCATCAGCAGCAAGTTTGTATTGGCGTACTCTTGCTGTTGCAACCAGGCAAGCAGTACGTGCTTATCGTTTATAACCTCCAAACCGGCTTTATTAAACCCAGCAATTACTTGTTGCTGGGGCAGCGGGGGCATGCGCTTTAATTCCAAGGCATGGTTAGCATAAAACACCACTGCCCCATCAGCCTTGTCCATCGCCCCATTGTATTCGCCCATAAAATCACTGTTAAGGCTGCTAAAGGTGTGTAGTTCCAGCACTGCCAACAGTGTACGGCCGGGGTACTGCTGTTTCACCGCTTCAATGGTGGCTTTTACCTTGCTGGGCGCATGGGCAAAATCGCGGTAAACGGTGGTGGTGGCATTGCTGGCCAATACCTCCAACCGTTTGGCAGCCCCTGTAAACGTGCCGATGGCCGCCAAAAAATCGGCATCACCCACACCAGCTTGCTGGCAGGCAAAGTAAGCGGCGTGCAGGTTTAGCAGGTTATGGTTGCCAAACACTTTTAAGTCGGCTGCGGCTTTGCCCAGTTGCACCGTGGTGGTGCCGTTGGCTATGGTATGGGGAGGTATGCCGTAGGGCTGGTAACGCAAATCGCCCCGATGGTGTTTTGCCACCAAGGCAGCAAGCACGGCATCCGTTTCATTATAAATTAGTAATCCGCCCGGCTCAATTTTTTGGATGAATATGGCAAACTGTTCTAAGTAAAAATCAAAGGTGGGGAACACGTTAATATGGTCCCAAGCGATACCGGTGATGATGGCAATATGCGGGAAAAGAAAATGAAACTTCGGTCTTTTCTCCAATGTGCTGGCGGGGTATTCGTCGGCCTCGCAAACAATCAAGGGTGCATTGGTAACTTTTACACTTTGGCCAAATCCATCCAGCTTGGCACCCACCAAATAATCAAAGTCTTTGCCGGCAGCCTGTAGTACGTGCATTATCATGCTGGTGGTAGTGGTTTTGCCATGGCTGCCGCCTACCGCAACCCGGGTTTTATGTAGGCTTTCGTTGTAAATATATTCGGGGAAGGAGTAAATCTTCAAACCCAAGGCCACCGCCTTCTGTAGTTCGGGGTTATCGGCCTTGGCATGCATCCCTAATATTACCGCATCCAAACCAGCATGCACCATATTGGTATCCCAGCCCATGGCGGCAGGCAATAAACCCTCTTTTGCAAGGTTGCTCTTAGCTGGCTCAAATATCTCATCATCCGTTCCGGTAACACGGTAGCCTTTGTGCTTTAATGCAATAGCCAATTGGTGCATCACACTTCCGCCGATTGAAATAAAGTGTACATCCATTTTAATACGCTCTTAATTATTTAACCGATTGTGCAACAATAAAAATTTAATCTAAACGTCCTATATTTGCTATCCAATTACAAATTAATCGTAAAATTCAATCCCCGATGAAAAAAGTATTTTATGTGGCAATAACGATGGTGGTTATAAGCATGTTCGCTTCCTGCGCGGCTTCCCGCGGCTCAGATTGCCCTTCGCACGACCCTAACTATTTCCGCCGTACAAGGTAGGTGCTGCGGCCCGCAAATGGTATTGTTACTACATAAGGATGTTTAGGGCCATCTTAAAGTAACAGAAGCCTATCATGTTATGTAATCTTTTGCTGCCTTATGTAACATAGCTGACCCCGCTGGGTTAGTGTATTCACCTGCTATATTTTAACCATCGCATCTTCATGGGTGCTGTGCGGCCCCTACCGAAAGGCATCATCAAAATTTTACCAGCAAAGCCTACTAGGGCTGAATATGCCCATTTTGCCATGTATACTTATGTCCTTTTGTACATACCCGGTTAGCTTGTATACGGTGCATTTTTTGCCCTTAAGTTGAATAAAGCAAATACCAGCGCAAAGCCATACCTTTAGTATATTCTTTTTTATGAACACCCCAGCAAAGCATACTGCCAACGACGCGCCACTGCCCGCTAATTTTTGGGCCTACCCTGCCACTACTGTTATGGAGGCGTTGAATACCGGCCCGGGGGGCATTACCAATGACGAGGCCCTGGGGCGAAAAAAAGCGTATGGTGCAAATACCATCAAAAAAACACAGTCGTACACTGGCCTTTTGCTGTTTTTAAACCAGTTTAAAAGCCCCATCACATTAATATTACTGGCCGCTGCCATTATTGCCTTTAACCTTGGCGACAAAACCGACGGGTACGTAATATTTACCATCATATTCATCAGCAGCGGGTTAGGCTTTTGGCAAGAAAAAGGGGCCAGTAGCGCAGTGGCAAAACTACTGGCACTGGTAAAACTTACCACCAAGGTGGTACGGGGAGAACAAGAGGGCGAAATATCTATTGAAGACGTGGTACCCGGAGACATTATACTGCTTGGGGCAGGTGACGTAGTACCGGCGGACAGCCTTATTGTGGAATCGAAAGAACTTTTTGTGGATGAGGCGGCCTTTACGGGCGAAACTTTTCCGGCGGAAAAGATGCAGGGCCTTGTTGACAAAACAGCGGTAATAGCCAAACGCACCAATGCGGTTTTTATGGGCTCGCACGTGATAAGCGGCACCGCAAAAATAGTAGTGGTTAATACGGGGATTGCCACTGAATTTGGGGCAATTTCTACCCGGCTAAAAACAACGTCGCCGGAAACAGATTTTGAAAAAGGCATCAAGCATTTCGGTTACATGCTCATGCAGATTACACTCGTGTTGGTGGTGGTAATACTCGCCGTAAACCTCGCCATGAAGAAGCCTGTGCTGGATTCGTTTTTGTTCGCGCTGGCGATAGCCGTGGGGCTTACCCCACAGTTGTTGCCGGCCATCATCAGCATAAACATGGCACAAGGCGCCAGGCGGATGGCCAAGGTAAAAGTGATAGTAAAAAAGCTAAGTGCCATTGAGAATTTTGGCAGTATGAACATGCTTTGCTCCGACAAAACAGGCACTGTTACCCAAGGCAAAGTAAAAGTAGAGGGCAGTTACAGCGCAGAAGGTGCCGACAACAAAAAAGTATTGTTTTATGCCGGCGTGAACGCGTACTGCCAAAGGGCCTTTAAAAACCCGATTGACCAGGCGATTTGCGAAGTGCTAACCGGCGACGAAAAAAACTACCATGCCGTTGACGAAATACCCTACGATTTTATCCGCAAACGCCTAAGCATATTGGCCAGCAACGGCAACGAACAAATAATGATTTGCAAAGGCGCATTAAAAAACATTCTAAGTATTTGCGACCAAGCCCAAAATGCCGACGGGCTGCAGGTACCCTTGCACGGAATACAAGCGACGGTGGAGGCCAAATATCAGGAGTACAGCGCAAAGGGATACCGTACACTGGGTGTTGCCATAAAAACAATTGCTGGCAATGTGATAAAAAAAGAGGATGAAAACGCGATGGTTTTTATAGGGTTTATTACCCTGTTTGACCCCCTGAAGCCCGGCATACAAGAAACGGTAAAAACCTTGCAAGATTTGGGCATTGCCTTTAAAATGATAACCGGCGACAACGCGTTGGTGGCCAAGCACGTGATGGAATCGCTGGGTGTGCCAAACCCAACCGTTATAACCGGAACCGATTTGCGCACCATTGGCGACGCAGCCCTGGTTCATAAGGCGGTAACTGCCAATGTGTTTGCCGAAATTGAACCCAACCAAAAAGAACGCATTATACTCGCGCTTAAAAAAAGCGGCCACTCTGTGGGCTATATGGGCGATGGCATAAACGATGCCACCGCCTTGCACGCCGCCGATGTAGGTATATCCGTAGCAGATGCTGTTGACGTTGCCAAAGAAGCGGCAGACATAGTGCTGCTGGACAATGATTTGCAGGTGCTGATAAACGGCGTAAAAGAAGGCCGGATAACGTTTGCCAACACGTTAAAATACATTTTTATGGCCACCAGTGCCAATTTTGGCAACATGTTCAGCATGGCCGGGGCCTCCATTTTCCTGCCCTTTTTGCCGCTGCTGCCCAAACAAATATTGCTCACCAACCTGTTGACTGATTTTCCGGAAATGACTATTTCATCCGACCGGGTGGATGATGAAATGATTAGCAAGCCCCGCAAATGGGATATTGTATTCATCCGAAAATTCATGATGGTATTCGGCATCATCAGTTCGGTATTTGACTATGCCACATTTGGCGTTTTGTTATTGCTGCTACATGCCAAGGAAGCAGA
>Ga0208741_10000884_pt1 | contig 13081 bp, 13 predicted proteins | sample CryBogCBE03Jun09_FD_184576 | JGI IMG/M metagenome (GOLD analysis project Ga0208741, IMG submission 184576) | Freshwater microbial communities from Crystal Bog, Wisconsin, USA - CBE03Jun09 (SPAdes) | ecosystem: Environmental > Aquatic > Freshwater > Lake | place: Crystal Bog, Wisconsin, USA...
CTAACAATTTGTTATAGGAGCGACATTAGCCGAAGCGCTTCCAAGTTGCGCTCAAAGATGTATCCGAAAAACCTTTAATTTCATTGGGAAATTGGCGCCTGGGGTGAGCGGAATGGTGAGGGGGCTATCGATCAGAGGAAGCAATTACTTAAATACAAGAGAAAATACATTTCTTCATGGGATCTTGCAGGTGGCCGTGACTCGACTTAACCGAGTGAGCCAAGTCCGCGCACAACAATTGCTGCTGCTGCCATTGCCTTATTGAGTGCTTCTTCGATGTCGCAACCGTCCAATCTCGCCGCAAGGTATGCACCTGTTGAGGCGTCACCCGCGCCAGTCGTATCGAGGATATCTCTACTCTGCGTGGGCGCACTGACGCTCACATCATCTATCGCAGCAACTGCACCTTTTGCCCCGCGGGTAACAACTACTTCGCTGAATAAGGATCGCAGAGACTTCAGCGCAGCATCAATCTCAGAAGTCTGTGTAACAGCCAAAGCTTCTTCTTCATTCGCGAAGAAGACGGCGCTATCTTTGACCGCGCTCAGAAAGTTTTTAGCACCCAATTTCTCTAGTGGCGCGAGAGAGCACGCATCAACCGACGAAGAAATTTTTTGTTCAACACAGTATTGAAGTATTTTTTTTCCAACTACCGAAATCGCTGGATCAAGAAACGTGTAGCCAGAAATGTGGACATGATCAAACCCAGTTTCGAGTTGTTGTAGTACGAATTCACTCGATAGCTGAGGGTTCACTCCTCGATCGGTAAGCATTGCGCGTTGCCCATCACTCGCAATTATCGCAACGACAACTCCTGTTGAACCTTCAACATTTTGTAGAACGGGAGTCACACCTGAACGTACAAGTTCTTCATAGAACATTTTGCCTGGTAGATCATTCGCAACAACTCCCAAGAAATAGACGTCGTGATCGCTCTGAGCAAGTGCCACAGCAAGGTTTGCAGCCGCACCACCTCTACTCATTCGAACATTTGTTGGTGTGTCACTTGTTGGCGCAATGGTTTCTTTAGGCTGAACAACCACATCGAGCATTGCGTCACCCACGACAAGAATGCGCAGTGAGCTCATTACCTGCTCGCCAAAGCTGCAGCAACTTCGCCAGCCAGTGTCGCATTTGAAACCACAAGATCAGTATTTACCTGGACACTTGAACCGGAAGTAAACCGAGCAAATTCAGCAAGTAGCACTGGTGTTACTTCCTTTCCAGAAACTCCAAGTTGCTCAGCTTTGGCTAACGCGCTTTGTAGTGCTTCTGCATGGAGTACTCCATCAAGCTGCTTCGCTGGATCAACAGGATTGGCCAGAAGAAAGCCAGATGATGAAAAGTTGCGGTGTTGCGCAAATGCAGCAGCGGCTTCGTTCGCAGATGCAACATCCCAGTCCAGGTTGTAACCACTGTCACTACGGTAAAAACCTGGGAACTGTTTTGTTTTGTAGCCAACAACTGGGACGCCCAGGCTGTCGAGTCGTTCAAGAGTCGCAGGAATGTCAAGAATTGATTTCACACCTGAGGCAACTACGAGCACCGGAGTTCGAGAAAGTGCGCTTAAGTCGGCCGACTCATCAAAACTGGTCTGCGCATCACGGTGGACTCCTCCAAGGCCACCCGTTGCCATCACACTGATGCCCGCGCGATGAGCAATGGAAATTGTTCCAGCCACTGTCGTTGCGCCGTACAGCGATTTCGTAATTGCAATACCAATGTCTCTTGCTGAAAGTTTTGCTGCATTCCTAGATGGGTCGGCCAATTGCTCAAGTTCGCTCACTGAAAGTCCGACAACCACTTTTCCATTCAGCACTCCAATGGTTGCTGGAACTGACCCAGCGCTTCTCACTGCCTGATCGCACTGCAGCGCAACCTCCAGGTTCGCAGGTGCTGGAAGTCCATGAACGACGATTGTTGTCTCGAGCGATACGACGCCTCGACCTTCTTGCAAGGCCGTAGTTACTTCATCGCTTAAGGCAAAGAGCGAGTCTTCAGAGTTTTTCATGTATCGACAAGTGTAATGTTCAGGTGTGAATACTTCTAAAGAGATTCCATGGAGTGACCTTCGCAGTCGCGCAATTGCAGCAACTGCACTCTCCTACGCCCCATATTCCAAGGTTACTGTTGGAGCTGCTGGAGCCACCGAGAACGGAAACATTGTCCAAGGCTCAAATGTCGAAAATGCCAGTTACGGTCTCACGCTTTGTGCTGAATGCTCTCTTGTGAGTGACCTCATACGTTCAGGTGGCGAGAGGTTGATTGCAGTTTCAATCGTCGCAGGTGATCACCAACCAATTACACCGTGTGGACGTTGCAGACAGCTTCTTTTTGAACACGGTGGCAATGAGCTACTCATTGATGCTGGCGAAGGCAATCCACCAATTCTTTTAAGCACACTTTTACCTGGTGCCTTCGGACCAGAAGATCTCGGTGTCCGGAGAAATTCATGAGTTCATTTTCTGCTGTTGACGTCATAATCACAAAGCGTGATGGAGGAGTTTTAAGCGATGAAGCCATCACATGGATTCTCGATGCTTACTTAAAAGGTGACGTAGCTGAAGAGCAGATGTCAGCGTTGCTGATGGCCATTTTCTTCAACGGGATGAATCCGAAAGAACTTGGTGTATGGACTGACCAAATGATCGCATCAGGTGAGCGACTAAACCTAAAAGGATTATCACGACCAACAGTTGATAAACACTCAACTGGAGGCGTCGGTGACAAGATTTCACTCATTCTCGCTCCCCTCGTTGCTGCCTGCGGTGCAGCCGTTCCACAATTGTCTGGGCGAGGACTTGGACACACTGGCGGCACCCTCGACAAGCTTGAAGCAATTCCTGGGTGGCGTGCATTTTTATCAAATGACGAAGTACGAGAACAATTAGAAACTGTTGGTGCTGTCATCTGCGCAGCCGGACAAGGGCTTGCCCCAGTTGACCGTCGTCTGTATGCACTTCGAGATGTAACCGGAACAGTCGCTTCAGTGCCACTTATTTCTTCTTCCATCATGAGCAAGAAAATTGCTGAAGGAACTGATGCATTAGTTCTTGACGTGAAGACTGGTCGTGGAGCCTTCATGCAGGACCACGCTAAAGCGTTAATTCTTGCTGAAACTATGGTCCGACTAGGCGTTGAGCATGGGGTGGCAACCGTGGCTCAAATCACCTCTATGGACGCTCCTCTAGGTCGTGCAGCCGGTAATGGGCTCGAAGTCACTGAGTCCGTTGAAGTCCTACAGGGTAAGGGTCCGAGCGATGTCAGAGATCTCACAATTGCCTTGGCGCGCGAGATGGTGAAACTGGTTGGAATAGATGTTGACCCTGCAACCAAACTTGATGATGGCTCTGCATTTGAGGTCTATCGACAGATGATCTTGGCTCAAGGTGGAGATCCCGATTACGTCATGCCACTTGCTTCGCAGCGTGAACTGATCGTCGCTGAGTCAACTGGCATTGTTCAATCCATTGATGCATTGACAGTCGGGATTGCCGCTTGGCGCTTGGGTGCTGGTCGCGCTCGTAAAGAAGATCCGGTCAGTGCAGCAGCTGGAGTTATGACACTTGTTCGCGAAGGCGAGCACGTCGAAAAAGGGCAGCCGCTTTTTGAGTTGCACGCAGATGATGTTGAGCATCTGCAACGAGGTCGAGCAACGATTCCTGGCGCAGTAGTCATAGGTGACGAATCGGTGAACGTCAGACCATTGCTTTTGGAGCGCATAAGTAAGTAGCCTTAACTCATGGCTACAACCCCACTCTCGCTCGATGTAATAAAGCGAGCACCAAAAGTTCTACTCCATGACCATCTCGATGGTGGACTTCGCCCAGCAACGATTCTCGAAATTTCTAAGGAAATTGGCTATACGCTTCCAACGGATGACCCCGAAGTTCTAAAACAGTGGTTTATCGCTGACGCTCCTGGAAGCGACCTCGTTCGCTACCTCGAAGGTTTCGCCCACACCACCGCAGTTATGCAGACCAGGGCACACTTGATTCGCATCGCTGGCGAATGTGCACTTGATCTTGCAAGAGATGGTGTGGTGTACGCAGAAATTCGATTTGCTCCAGAACTTCATACGCAGCAAGGACTCAGTCTCGATGAAGTAGTTACAGCCGTCCTTGAGGGATTCAACGAAGGTGTATCGCAGGCGAAATCTGAAGGTCACACAATCATTGTCAGAACTCTTCTTTCAGCAATTCGCTCAGCGCAGAACAGTGTCCAGATTGCTGAACTAGCGGTGAAGTGGCGTGACTCGGGTGTTTGTGGTTTCGACATTGCTGGACCCGAAGATGGTTTTCCACCGACTGAACACATTGACGCTTTCCACCTCATCCAGCGCGAGAACTTTCATGTCACGATTCACGCCGGAGAAGCCTTCGGACTTCCTTCGCTTTGGGAAGCAGTGCAGTTTTGCAATGCGGAACGACTTGGTCACGGAGTTCGAATTGTTGACGACATTAAAAAAGTTGGCGACAGCTACGACATCGGAAGGCTCGCCAGCTACATCCGCGACTGTCGTATTCCCCTTGAGCTTTGCCCCACCTCTAATGTGCACACTGGCGCAGCAAAGTCAATCGCAGAACACCCAATCGAACTACTTAAGCAGTTGAAGTTTCGTGTCACGCTTAATACCGATAACCGACTCATGAGTGGCATCACGCTGAGTAGTGAATTTGTTGCATGCGCATCAGCATTTGGATGGACGCTGAAGGACATGGAGTGGCTTACGCTCAATGCTGCAAAGAGCGCTTTCTACCAATTTGATAAGCGACTCGAAATGATTAATACGGTTATTAAGCCGGGCTACGCCGCGCTTCACTAAAGCGCAAGTAGTTGTGTAATTGACTCACCGAGTTGGTTAACAACGGACGTGGCATCTTTTCTTGCGGTGTCAACATCATTTTTCGCATCACGCACTACTTCTATGTAGACCTTTAGTTTGGCTTCAGTCCCAGAAGGGCGAACAACAACTCGGTCCGTTCCAGAGAGTTGATAGCTCAGACAATCTGAAGGGGCTAAATCTTCATAGCCATTTGCGTAGTCCGTAATGCTCGAAACCGGCATACCAGCAATGGTTGTCGGTGGGTTAGAGCGAAGCTGCTGCATTGCATTTGTAATCCGAGCAATGTCATCTGTACGAAGAGAAATTTGAGCACCGCCGTGAACTCCGTATTCACTCTCAATTTCATTAAGCACGTTGAGCAGTGTCTTGTCTTCTTGCGCGGCTTCGTGAGCTAACTGACAAAGTGCCAGTGCTGCCGAGAGGCCGTCTTTGTCGCCGACTGATGGATCAACGCCGTAGCCAAGAGCTTCTTCATAGCCAAACGCCAGTTCCTTGTCACCTGCACCTCTGGCAATCCATTTGAACCCGGTAAGTGTCGTCACGCACTCAACACTGTGGGCTTTAGCCATCTTCGATAGGAGTGTCGAAGAAACAATTGTTGTGGCAACACACTGACCCGTCTTTGCAGCTTCAGGCAAAAGTTTCAGTCCAAGCAACCAACCAATTTCGTCACCGCGAAGAATACGCCACACGTCTTTATCCTTGACCGCCACACCAAGTCGGTCGGCATCAGGGTCATTGGCAATAATGAGTGATGAGCCAACGCTGTTGGCAGTAGCAATCGCTAGATCCAGTGCTCCGGGCTCTTCAGGGTTGGGAAACGCCAACGTTGGGAAATTCCCATCAGGTGCAAACTGTTCGCTGACAACTGTGACGTGTGAATATCCAGCTGCTCGAAAGAGTGTCATCATTGCGTCCCCACCAACACCGTGCAGTGGCGTGTAGGTAATACGAAGCGAACTGCCACCTTTAATGGAGAACCGCGAAAGCATGTGATTCTGATACGTAGCTATCACTTCGCTTGGAACGTCGAAGTGATTCTCACTCGTACGCGCACCGAGCACTGGAGTTGTTGCTTCCCTGGCGAAACGTTCAACCATCTCATCGTTCGGGGCAATGATCTGCGATCCATCACTTGCGTACAGTTTGTAGCCGTTGTCATTTGGCGGGTTATGACTAGCGGTAATCATTATTCCCGCGCCAGCGTTTAAGGACTTTACGGCCGCAGCCACATATGGCGTTGGAAGTGGCGAAATCATCTCGTAGACACGCACACCAGCACCGAGTAATACCGCAACAGCTTCATCATTGAATTCTTCAGAACCGTGCCTGGCGTCTCTGCCAACAACAACTCCCCTTGAAGGATCAACCCCAAGTTCTTGCAGCCAGCGAACAACGCCCTGAGTGGCACGTCGAACCGTGAGCCTGTTCATGCCAGCCGGGCCGGCCATTACTGGCCCACGAAGTCCAGCGGTGCCAAAGGTCAGTGGTGCATCAAACCTGCGGCGAAGTTCTTCTTCGTTGCCTTCTGCAAGAAGTTTTTGCAGTGTGGCACGGTCATGCGTGTCTGGATCATGTTCGATCCACTCAAGTACTTGTTTGGTTACTTCTTCGTTCACAGGACCGGCAGTAAACGTGCAAGAAGTGTTCCGAGTGATGCTGCAGCCTTTTGTCCAGCTTCGAGCACCTCTAAGTGATTGAGTGGTTCATCAGTTACCCCAGCGGCGAAGTTTGAAACCAGACTCAGTCCAAGCACTTCAGCACCGAGGTGTCGAGCGGCAATCGCCTCAAGGACGGTTGACATTCCAACGAGTGAAGCTCCCATTGTTCGTGCCATAACAATTTCGGCTGGAGTTTCGTAGTGAGGTCCACGAAAGCCTGCGTAGACGCCTTCTGTGAGTTCAGGAGCGGTCTTTGCGACAACGCTACGAAGTCGAGCACTGTAGAGATCTGTCAGGTCAACAAACCTTGATCCAAACTCTTCAGGCGGAGAATTCCCCTCCATCGGAGAAGTTGCAGTGAGGTTGATGTGGTCTCGAATAACTACAACCGAGCCAGGGCCTTTGGTTGGATCAATGCCACCACAGGCATTCGTGAGAACAATTTTCTTAGCCCCAGCAATAATTGCAGTTCGAACTGGGTGCACGACTTGATCTGCGCTGTTGCCCTCATAAAGATGGACACGACCTGAAACGAGAAGAACGTTCCTGTCCCCAACTTTTACAGAAAGTAGTTGGCCGCTGTGCCCGGCAACAGTTGGTGCAACGAAGCCACTGAGAGTTGAAGACTTCACGGCGCTTGACGGTTCCCCGAGGGCATCTGCGCCTTCTTTCCAACCAGAGCCAAGCACTACGGCAATGTCGTAGGAATCAATTCCTGACTTAATCCTGAGTTCTTCACCGGCCCGGCGAGCAAGTTCGTAAGGTGTCGTCATTACTGTCCAATCGTGTGCCACACGGTGGAGGTTTCCACAAAGGCACGTAGACGGTGAATTGAATTCTTTGGACTCTTCTTACCAGGGCGAAGAACTCGCTTAATTGAACCTGCTGCCAAAAATGCCAACTCATCAGCAAAAGCCTCATCGGCCCCTTCTAAATCAAGACCGTCAATGTCCTCATGGGAGCTAAGCCCAGGAGCAAGCTCACTCGTTAGTCCAGTAATGATGTTGAGCACCCCGGCTGGGAAGTCAGATGTTTCAGTCATTTCACCCAGGAGCACTGCAGGTACTGGTCGTTTCTCACTCGCCAGTGCAATTACCGAGTTGCCAGCAGCGATGGGAGCAATCACACACTCCACGAAACCTTCTAATGAAGAATTCTGAGGAGCAATTACCCCAATGACGCCGGTTGGCTTTGGAACAGAGAAGTTATAGAACGGACCAGCAACTGGATTCGATCCACCAAGTACTTGAGAGATCTTGTCAGTCCATCCGGCGTACCAAACAATTCTGTCAATTGACTTTGCAACTGTTGCTTTTGCTACGTCGCTCTTTACGCCTTCACTCAGCTTGACAAATTCAACGAGTTCATCGCTGCGTGACTCTGCCATCTCGGCAAGTCGGTAAATAACTTGTCCGCGGTTATAGGCACTTGCTGACCACCACTTCGACTGTGCTGCACGTGCGCCAGCAACTGCATCACGTACATCTTTTCGTGATCCTTGTGCCGCATTAGCGAGGAACTCTCCCTTGGCACTGGTCACTTCGTAACTGCGACCTGACTCGGAACGTGGAAACGCACCATTGATTAGCAGCTTGTAGGTCTTTCTAACTTCGAGGCGATCAGACATTGAGGTATGCCTCCAGTCCGTGCTTTCCACCTTCGCGGCCGAACCCAGATTCACGAGTTCCACCAAATGGACTCGTCGGATCAAACTTATTGTACGTATTGGCCCAAACAACTCCAGCACGTAGTCGTTCAGCTGTCCACAGAGTTCGACTTCCCTTTTCACTCCAGACGCCGCAGGCGAGCCCGTAGTTCGTGTTGTTGGCTTTAGTGATGGCTTCTTCTGGAGTCCTGAAGGTCAGAACTGAAAGAACAGGACCAAAAATTTCTTCTCGAGCAATGCGGTGTGACTGTGAGACGTCTGCAAAGACTGTTGGCGCGAACCAGAACCCCTTCTTCGGCAGTTCGCACGAACTCGTGTACCGAGTTGCGCCTTCTTGTTCGCCGTAGGCCACGAGCTCGTTAATACGCTTCAGTTGCTCTAATGAGTTGATGGCACCAATGTCAGTGTTCTTATCCATTGGGTCACCAACACGTAATTGCTCAACTCGGCGAACTAATCGTCGAAGTACATCATCAGCTATTGATTCTTGAACCAGAAGTCTGGACCCAGCGCAGCAAACGTGTCCTTGATTGAAGAAGATTCCATCAATAATGCCTTCAATCATTTCGTCGATCGGAGCATCTTCATAAACAATGTTCGCACCCTTGCCGCCAAGCTCCAATGTAAGACGCTTGTGGCTAGTGGCGACTCGCTGTTGAATAAGTCGACCAACACCAGTTGATCCGGTGAACGCAATCTTGTCGACGCCCGGGTGATCAACGAGTGCTGAGCCTGTTGCTCCATCTCCAGTGACAATGTTGACAACTCCGTCAGGCAGCCCTGCTTGCTGAATGATTTCAGCAAGGATCAAGGCGCTGAGTGGCGTAGTTTCTGCGGGCTTTAGAACACAGGTGTTGCCAGCCGCGAGTGCTGGCGCGAGCTTCCAGGCAGCCATCATTAGCGGGAAGTTCCAAGGAATAATTTGTCCGGCGACGCCAATTGGCTTTGGCGAATTGCCAAAGCCGGCGTGTTCTAGCTTGTCGGCCCATCCGGCGTAATAGAAGAAATGTGCCGCTGCCAAAGGAATGTCAACGTCGCGAGATTCTCGAATTGGTTTTCCGTTGTCGAGCGTTTCAACAACTGCAAGTTCGCGTGAACGCTCTTGAATAATTCGAGCAATGCGGTACAGATATTTTGCGCGCTCTGCACCAGTTGTCTTCGACCAAACGTTGTCATATGCCTTACGCGCTGCCTTTACGGCCTTATCTACGTCAGATGCACTCCCCTGGCTAATTGTGGCCAGTTGATTTTCCGTGGCTGGGTTTATTGTTTCGAATTGCTCATGCTTGGAAGGGTCGGTGAACTTTCCATTGATGAATAACCCGTAGCTCGACTTCAACTTTGCGATCGCAGCAGATTCTGGCGCTGGGTCATATTGCAGTGAACCAAGTTTTGAATTCGGAAGGTTATTTTCTGCCATATCAGTCTCCACTGAATTCATCGGGGCGAATGTACGTCCCGCGTTGCTGCTTAAGTCGTTGCATTAATAAATCATTTAGTAGCGACGACGCGCCAAAACGGAAAAGGTCTGGGGTCATCCATGTCGAACCTACGGTCTCATTAACAAGAACGAGATAGCGAATGGCATCTTTGGAGGTTCTAATCCCACCAGCTACTTTGACACCGACGATTTGGCCAGTAGTTTCTGCAAAATCTCTTACGGCTTCAAGCATTACAAGCGCCACGGGCTGAGTGGCAGCAACGGGGACTTTGCCAGTGGAAGTTTTAATAAAGTCAGCACCAGCGAGCATCGCAATCCAGCTTGCCTTACGAACATTGTCGTAGGTGACTAGTTCACCAGTTTCAAGAATTACCTTTAGATGCGCCTTGCCACAAACTTGCTTTACTGCAACGATTTCTTCGTACACCTGACCAATGCGTCCTGACAAGAAAGCGCCTCGGTCAATCACCATGTCAATTTCATCTGCGCCGTTTGCCACCGCTTCACGAACATCCATGAGCTTCACCATCAGCGATGCTCGACCAGAAGGGAAAGCAGTCGCGACAGCAGCTACTGCGACTGGCGAACCTTTTAAGACCGAGCGAGCATGGGCGACTAGATCTGGATAAACACAGACCGCTGCAACAGATGGAACTGAAAGATCCATCGGACTTGGACGCATTGCTTTGGTGCAAAGTGAAGTGACTTTTCCTGGAGTGTCGGCGCCCTCCAAGGTGGTTAGGTCAACCATAGAAATTGCCAAGTCGAGTGCGGCCATCTTGGTTGATTTCTTAATTGATCGAGTAGCTAATTTGGCGACTCGAGCTTCTGCCCCAACTGAATCAACACCGGACAGAGTTGCCAGAATTGAACGAAGTTCAGTTTCGGACTCAATTCGTGGCACCTGACTTGAGGTTTGAATTACCACCGAGTGATCTTCTGGGGTAACGAGGCGAAGTGGTGCAGTGCTCACACCGATAACGCTACCAATGACCAGCCTTTTGGCCAAATGCAGGCCTTTTTAGTACTTAGGCAATTCACCAGCGGCTGAGCGAGCACTCAGCGATGGTGCGCCAGCGTCTTTGTCGCTGAGGACTGGAGTGCCAGTCAAACGCCACTGAATGTTCAGTTCTGCGTCCATGGGGTTAATTTCGAGCTCTACGGCTGCGTTGAAAGGGGACGAAAGAAGATACGTCAACGACGCGTTCTCGCTCGTGACGCAAAAACCGTGCGCCACACCTGCAGGAAGATAGACCGACTTGCCCAAGTTGGCACCAAGAGTGATGACTTCAACTTTTCCGTATGAAGGAGAACCAACGCGAATGTCAACAAGCACGTCATCGAGTTCGCCGTGAACACAGGTAACAACCTTGGCCTGGCCTTCTGGGGCTAATGAGTAGTGAAGTCCACGAACAACATTGCGTTCAGAGAACGAAAGATTTGCTTGCTTCGCATAAAAGTTGAGCTCTTCGATTTCAAAATCAGGCAACTTGAACCACTCACGAAAGTAACCACGATCATCGCCATGCACTGGAGACTCGAGTTCGTAGGCACCCTTAATGGAGAGTTCTCGTAACTTCATTACGCCTGGTCCTTAATTGGACGCCACCAAGACTCATTATCGATGTACCACTGAACAGTTGATGCAAGGCCTTCTTCAAAATGAACTTGTGGTGTGTAACCGAGTTCGTTTTGGATTTTTGACCAGTCCACTGAGTAACGACGGTCATGGCCCAAACGGTCACTTACTGGTTCAATCATTGAACTGTCATGGCCACAAAGCTCTAACAGTTTCCAGGTGAGTTCCTTATTAGTGAGTTCAGTGCCACCACCAATGTTGTAAATCTCTCCTTCACGTCCATCTTCAAGGACGCGAAGAATCCCACGACAGTGGTCATCGACATGCAGCCAGTCGCGAACGTTGAGTCCGTCTCCATAGAGAGGAACTTTCTTTCCATCAATCAAGTTGCTGACAAAAAGCGGAATTACTTTTTCTGGGTATTGACGAGGTCCGTAGTTATTAGAGCAGCGAGTCACCATTACTGGAAGATTAAAAGTTCTGTGATACGCCAGTGCAGCTAAATCAGATCCAGCTTTAGAAGATGAGTAGGGAGAATTTGGCTCCAAGATGTGTTCTTCACTCCACGATCCTTCAGGAATGGACCCGTATACCTCGTCTGTTGAGACATGCACAAAGCGCTCAACGCCTCCGGCACGAGAACTCTCTAATAGTTGTTGAGTACCCAGAACATTTGTTTCGAAGAATGCCTTGGCTCCAGTAATTGAGCGATCCACATGGCTTTCCGCAGCGAAGTGAACAACTGAGTGTGTGCCAGATAAGACTTCGTTGGCAAGATCTGCGTCATTGATAGAGCCGTGAACAAAACTGACACGCGAATCCTTCAGAACGTCAGTCATGTTCTCTCGACGACCCGAGTAGGTCAATGCATCAAAAAGAACGATCTCTTTGTAACCCAATTCGTCTGCCTTTTCGAGCAACATCTCAGAGAAACGAGAACCGATGAAGCCAGCTGCTCCAGTGATTACAACGCGCATAGAGATACCTGGCCTTTAGAAAGGGGTTCGTTCACTTCTATACTAATGGAGTGAAGGGAATCATTCTTGCTGGTGGTAGTGGCACTCGATTGCACCCCATTACGCGTGCCGTATCGAAGCAGTTGCTTCCGATTTACGACAAGCCAATGGTGTACTACCCGCTGAGCACTTTGATGCTCGCAGGGCTTCGCGAAATTCTGATTATCACCACCCCACACGATCAACCTGGATTCATTCGTTTGCTTGGAGATGGTTCACAATTCGGACTGCAAATTTCTTACGTGATTCAAGAGAAGCCTGATGGACTCGCGCAAGCACTCATCCTTGGTGAAGAATTTCTTGACGGTGAGAAGTGTGCACTAATCCTTGGTGACAATCTTTTCTATGGTCCCGGTCTTGGAACACACCTTCAACAAAATAATGAAGTCAAGGGTGCTTTAATTTTTGCGTACCAAGTAGTCGATCCAACCGCCTACGGAGTAGTCGAATTCGACAGCAACGGAAAAGTTGTTTCAATCGAAGAGAAACCTGCGAATCCGAAAAGTAACTACGTTGTTCCAGGAATTTATTTCTATGATGAACGAGCTCCAGAGATTGCAAAGACGCTCGTACCAAGCGCTCGTGGTGAATTGGAAATCACCGCACTTAATAACGCATACCTAGAAATGGGTGAGCTCAACGTGGAAGTTCTCTCGAGAGCGACTACTTGGCTCGATACCGGAACCTACGAATCGCTCTACGAAGCTGGTGGGCTAATTCGCACCTTGCAACACCGGACCGGACTACGAATTGGAGATGTCGAGCAAATTGCTCAGGACCAGGGTTGGATCTAGTCACTAATTAAAAGAAATCTGAAAGTTTTACGTCAGATGTCCTAAAGTATCTTTAATCGTTTAGAAGGAGTGTTTATG
>Ga0208741_10000885_pt1 | contig 13074 bp, 10 predicted proteins | sample CryBogCBE03Jun09_FD_184576 | JGI IMG/M metagenome (GOLD analysis project Ga0208741, IMG submission 184576) | Freshwater microbial communities from Crystal Bog, Wisconsin, USA - CBE03Jun09 (SPAdes) | ecosystem: Environmental > Aquatic > Freshwater > Lake | place: Crystal Bog, Wisconsin, USA...
AAACTCAACATCGGCGATGTAGCCATTATCAATCAAGCGCAGGGTGCAGTCACCTTTGCAGCCTTACAGTCTGCTACCACACCCAAATTCTTGATTGCCTTCGATGTAGACACCCAAGAGATTGGCTTGCCATTTACTATCCCTCATTATCAAGTACAGGAATTTAATAATTGTATTTTTATTTTATGCCCCACCTTGTCTGTTATGCTGGGTAATACAGAGCAAGTAAAATTAGAAAAAACCAAACTATGGATGAGCCTTAAAAGAATGTTTGGCATTTAAGCAAAGCAAAAGAATGAAATAACAATCCTTAGGTTTTTTAAAGAAAACACTACATCAGGAGAGGTATAAAATTGAGTAGCCCGTTTTGAGCAACCTTTTAAATAACATTAAACCCTTCAGGCTATACCCCCAACTTCTCCTCAATCAGATAACTATTCCTTTCGCTACTGTTGCGAGTAATTAGTTCTGCAATGAAGCCGGTTAAAAATAATTGTATCCCAATAATCATAACTGCCAACCCAATGTAGAAAGCAGGTTTATTGGTAAGCGAAAACGCTGTATCCATCAGTTTATTGACGCTGAGATAAAGACTTACGCCAAAACCTATCAAGAAGCATAGCGTGCCATACAAACCAAAGAAGTGCATGGGGCGCTTACCAAATTTATACAAAAAAGTGATCGTGGTAAGATCTAAGAATCCATTTACAAAACGCTCCCAACCAAACTTAGTCGTCCCATATTTTCTTGCACGGTGTTCTACCACCTTCTCCCCTATCTTTCTGAAACCTGCCCACTTGGCCAATACCGGAATGTATCGGTGCATCTCTCCAAAGACTTCTATACTCTTTATCACCTTTTTCTTGTAGGCCTTCAATCCACAATTGAAGTCGTTTAGTTTAATACCAGAACTTGCCCTTGCAGCGGCATTAAATAACTTGGAAGGAAGATTCTTGGTCAAAGTATTGTCAAAACGTTTTTGCTTCCAACCACTCACCAGATCATAGCCTTCCTCCAAAATCATCCTTCTCAGTTCGGGTATTTCGTCGGGGCTATCTTGCATATCCGCATCCATCGTAATCACCACATTGCCATTTGCAGCTTTAAAGCCTTCATTCAATGCAGCACTCTTTCCATAGTTGCGTCGAAATCTGATTCCTTTGATATTATTGTTTTGTAGCGACAATTTCTTAATCACTTCCCAACTATCATCCGTACTTCCATCATCCACCAATATCACCTCATAGCTGTAGTTATTTGTGGTAACCACACGCTCTATCCAAGCACACAATTCCGGAAGGGACTCTTCTTCATTCAATAAAGGGACTACAATAGATATATCCATCAAAGATTTCTTTAAATTTTAAACTTTCTTTTTGCTAAATGATTCACTCAACAATGCAATCACCGCACCTACCAATGCCCCTGTGATGCCTATCGCCAGATTGAACATAACCACCATCGACAGCAAACTGGTACGCATTACTTTCATGGCCATATCCTTGTTCGCAGCCACTTTAGCAGCATCAAAATTGGGTTGTTTCTGGGCTTCAACTAGATTGTGGTTATATAATTCCGTCAAATAATCAGGAAAAACCAGATAGACAGATAATACACTATAGATGAATAAAGCACAAACCGCCACCACAGAAACCCTGAATCCATACCCAAACAAATTGCTAAACACTATCTTGCCCTCTGTTTTTGGAGGCTGTATATTCATCAAAACTATAACGCCTATCAATAGTATCGCGATATTTATATTTGCTACCCAAGGCTGAAACTTGTTGTGCGTAAGCTGTAAGGCTATGTCGAAAAGAATCAATATCAATCCAATTATCAACCCTTTTTTAATATGTGTCTTTTGTTCTGTTCCCATTATTCTGACTTATGACTTTCGCCTTATGACTTATTACTTACAACTTATGCCTTACGACTTAATTCTTATTCCACTTTCCTTTTGTATAAACCCCTACCACGCTACCCGCCAAAGGAACATCAAAGAAGGCACTATTGGCCGATTTACTTTTATTGGCTGCTTTTGTAAACACAGGATTACAATTTTGTGTGAACAATGTGAAGTCTGCCTCGGCACCTACCTCTATACTATTACCAGGGATATTAAAGAGTTTACGGGCATTATTACTAAACAAATCTGCTAGTCTATCAGCAGACAAATCACCAAAAAGATTATTCACAACAGCAAAGCTTGTCTGCAAACCAATCATTCCGTGGGCAGCATACTCAAACTCACAGGTCTTGCTATCCCAATTCTGTGGCAGGTGATGTGAGGTAATACAATCTACTGTACCATCAATTACGGCTTCCCTCAAAGCCAACATATCTTTCCTGTTTCTTAGTGGTGGCGTCACCTTCAAGTTGGTATCATAACTCACCATATCCTCATCGCAAAAGAAAAGATGATAAGGGGTAACGCTACACGAAACCGATAGCCCTTCTGCTTTGGCAGCAGCAATCAATGACACACTTTCGGCAGTAGAAATACCTGTTATGTGTAGTTTGCTATTGGTATATCTTAATAAATCTAAATCTCTTTTTATAATCAGTGTCTCCGACAATGCCGGACTTCCTGGCAAGCCTAGCTGTGTTGACACAACCCCTTCGGTCATCAATCCGAAAGCGCCAATGCTTTTATCAACCGGAACCTGAATAATTGTTCCATCGAAAGCAATGATATATTGTAGTGCTTTTAATAGCAATCCCGACGACTGCAAAGGATGTATTCCATCAGAGAAAGCGATGGCACCAGCCTGTTGCATCTCATACATTTCTGCCAGATCCTTTCCTTCCAAGTTCTTTGAGACAGCTCCGATTGGGTACACCGCAACAGGCAATTGTTTTGCTTTTTCGATGATATAACTTACCTGAGGTTTGTTTTGAATAGCTGGTTTTGTATTAGGCAATACAAATACGTGAGAGAAACCACCCGCCAGTGCAGCCGCCGCACCCGACTCTAAACTTTCGCGGTATTCGTAACCGGGATCAGCGAAATCCGTAAAAACATCTACCCATCCTTGCGAGATAATTAGTCCCTCTGTTTCTATTGTTTCATCTGCTGGAGAAGTAATTTCATCGCTTATCAAACTAATCTTTCCATCAATAACCAGTATGTCTTTTGTTGATCCGGAAAAGGGCGATTTTTTATCAGCAATCAGTACTTTTTTAATTAAAAGTTTCATCTACGTTTCTCAATTTAGGTGCAAGATAAATGTAAAAAGGATACGTCACCTTATATTTGCAATCCTTTAAGTGTTCGGGACGTAGCGCAGTCCGGTTAGCGTACACGTCTGGGGGGCGTGAGGTCGCTGGTTCGAATCCAGTCGTCCCGACAAAATGTATAATGAAATCATTGATTATCAATGGTTTCATTTTTTATTTTAGCGAATTTTTAGCGATAATTTATTAATTATTTTTTTGAATCATCCCAGTAAAAGTTAATTTTTCTGATAGTTAAGTCCTTAATTTTCGCTTGAAGTACAGTCTGAACCACCAAAAAAGTAGTATTTTAAAGCTATTTCAGTCAGCGCAAACGGGGAGTTAACACGTTAAAATTTCCGTAAAATGACACAAATTCACTTCATTAGCTTAGTTTTTACTGAAAAAAGTACCCAAAAAAAAAATTTGGCATAGGTTCATACCTCAATATTTTGTAAGGTAGGGAGGGGGGATATAAGGGCGGTAACAGGTAGGTAACAGGTAGGACTATATTTGTTAACCTATTTACTTATTCACTACTATTTATTATCGTAAGCAAAAACATTATGGATACAAACAGACCTAAAAATTACAATAAATACATCAAGTTATTTATCCCACGAATAACCTTTGACCTGTTGCATTACAAACTTAGTTTGGTAACCCCCGAATTTGAATACGACATTAACGTTTTCTACAGTATTCTTAACGACTTATCAAATATCAAGTATTATAACGCTTTTACTGCTAATAATGGATACATACCACTTGATAGTAGGTTACTTATCAAAAAATATGGTAACAGGTACAGTAAGTATATTCAATATTTAGTTGTTCATTCCATCATATCTAAATCTAGTTATTATAAGGAAAATATGTGTTTCTACTATAAACTTGTATTTAATAATGTAGTTGTAGATATGTTGAATAGGGAGTGGGATGCTATATCCTATTGTGTTATCAATAACAATACAAATACCTTTGAAACAGACGTAAATCGAGGGTTTATTGCCAATCCAAAAGTGGTGAAAGAACAACAAATTATTGTGGTAGAAATACCTGTACACATTAGTGTCGGGAAGTATATAATTAATGAATACAATAAGGAGCTAGACAACATAAAACATTATAAGGACTATATCAAAAAGATGGCTTACCACTATAAGGATACAATCGGCATTGATTATGATAAAGCAATACAACATTCTGTTCAACGATACACAGATGATGCAATACAGGCTAATAGCGACCCTGATTTGATTGAAACTGCTCGTAACCAATACTTGTATCGAATAAGGTCTATAATAGCCATAAATGAGGGCAAAAAAGGCAAGCTGTTAAGATTTGAACGGAATAACACCAACAAGCGAATAGACACGAATTTAACGAACCTTAGCAGCGATTTACGGCAGTTCTTAACTGGTTATGAGGATATGAGTTATTTTGACCTATCCAATTCGCAGCCTGTACTGTTCAACATACTTTTGAAGGAGCATTATAAAGATTCAGACCCGAAATTAAAAGCTGAAATTGACCGATACGCACAAACAACCTTGTCTGGTGGTTGGTATGAATTTTTGATGGATTTGTTCAAAGTTGATAGGGATGGTGCTAAAAAAGTATGGATGCAAATAGCTTACAGCAAGAACAGCTCATACCTACCCGAAAAAAATACGTTTGCATCACAGTTTCCATTAATAAGCAAAATAATTAGGGGCTTAAAAAAACAGAACCATGCCAACTTCGCAATTGAGCTGCAACGAATAGAAAGCCGAATATTCATTGATGAGATTTGTAAACAATTGGTGGCGATGGATATAATACCCTACACCTTGCACGATGGCTTGATTGTGCATAAAATAAACGAATCAACCGTATATAAAGTAATGTGCAATGTTCTTGAAGATAACCTAGGTAAAGTACCTGTTATTAGCCTTAATGGCAATAAATTAATCCCTAAATAAAAATAGGACTAATTAAGTGGTTAAGCCCTTTATAGAAACTTATCAATCCCATTCTCATCCTTTTCGGGTAATTGCCTACAAATATCACAGAGTACCATGTTTCCTTCCATTGGGAAGAATGGTATTTCCATGTAATCCAAATAATCAATAAGGTATTGCGCAGGATTTTTAAACCCGTAAAACTCTGGAATTTCAGGTGGGGTAAAAATGTCGTGCATAACCATCGGCGTGTATTTGCCATTGCGGTGTTTAAGTGGTAGCACTTTGTCGATAGTTAAAATGCCATAGGGGCTATCGAACTTGAACCCCTTCGTAAGCCATTTATAATTCTTGCACACTGCAACTGATTCTTCAAGAGTAAAGTATATTCTATTAGATTTTTCCATAACTATAAATATGCAGCTTTCACTATAATTCAGTCAAGGGCTTAATTATTTGTAAAAAAACAACTAACATTGCGATGAATTAAAAATAATATTATGTAACAGCAGTAGATAACATATTAAAATAATAGCGTTTCGCTTAAAATTCCCGTACCGTAAATCGACCAAATTAAAAGTACACGGGGAGTAAAAGTGGAAACGCTCACGGTAAAGCGTGGGCGTTCCTTTTGCTTCGTGTATGGGTTCTTGGTCGAACCTTCGGTACAAGCAAGGGAATTAGCCCACGTTGTCTTTTTTATAGTTATCCAATTGCAAAATTTAAAAACATGAAAAGACATCTGCTCTCACTCTTGGCAATCACATTAATGATTGCGACAACTATTCAAGCTCAAATACCCACCAATGGCTTGGTGGCTTATTATCCCTTTAGCGGAAATGCAAATGATGCCAGTGGAAACGGCAACAATGGGACTAACAATGGAGCAGCATTAACATCTGATAGGTTTGGTAAACCCAATAGTGCTTATCTATTTACAGCAAATCCACAGAACATAACTATTCCTAACCTGCATGAAAATAATATTTTAACTTATTCTGTTTCTGGGTGGTTTCAAAAAAGTTCTACTTCAATTAATCAAGAAGGGACAATTTTCGCAGGTGACCAACCATTAGGCAACTCATCAATTTCAGGACTAAGATTTGACATAGGTTCAATCAATAGAGCACAGTTTGGAGTTGAAAATGGAAATAATGTTAATGGAGTTATTCAAAATGTATCGGGTGACACAACCAATTACAGTGATAATAAATGGCACAGTTTTGCTGTAACATTCAACTCTACCAAAGGATTAATATTGGGTAGTAACTTTAAAATCTATATAGACGGTAACATAGTCAAAACATTAACCTATCAACAAAACTGGCCTACTTGGACAAATCTAAACGTTAATGCACCACTTAACAATGACACATTACCTACAATTTTTGGAAATGTAAGTGGTAGCTATTACACTCTTAATGATGTTTTTCTAGGTAAACTTGATGACATCCGTATTTACAACCGTGTTTTAGATAGTGTAGAAGTAAAAGCCCTTTACCATGAAGGTGGATATGATACTGCAACTAATGGCATTCCGACAAATGGCTTAGTGGCATGGTATCCTTTTACAGGTAACGCTATAGATAGTAGTGGCAACGGCAATAATGGAACTGTTAATAAGGCAGCATCTTTAAGCACTGATAGATTTGGGAATGCCAATAGTGCATATTCATTTACAAATGCAAATGGAGGAATAAGTGTTCCGTCTTTCAAAGCATTGGATAGTAATTACACTATTTCGTATTGGGCTAATTACAGCAGTAGTGTTATTAATACTTCAATAAGCGATTTGTCACATGATTGGCAAAACAATGGCTTTATAAATTTATTTAGGGATTTATCAAATATACTAACTGATGCAACCCCTGGCACTAACGGCACATCAAACAACATAAGTATCCAAAGTCCTAATCCACTTAGTTTAAACAGATGGTATAATATCACTGCAATTAGGAATGGAAGCAAATTGCAATTGTATGTGAATGGTAAGTTACAAATAAGTGGTTCTAACAGTATTTTCAACACTATTTCAGCAAAAACATTGTTTATCGGTGGCGACCCTAACGAAGTTAAGCAAAACCCTGATGCTGCTTTTAATGGAAAGCTTGATGATATTCGTATTTACAATCGTTCATTAGATAGTACAGAAATACAATCACTTTACCACGAGGGTGGTTATGATATTCCTTGTACAGGAATATTTGGTTTCAATCCATTACAAGATACCATAAGAGCTTGTGGTGATAATTTTATACTAGATGCAGGTACAGGATATTCAGGTTATAGTTGGAGCACTGGTGAAACTACACAAACTATTACTGCAAAACAGAGTGGCAATTTTAAGGTAACGGTTAACAATGCTGTTGGCTGTTCTGCAAGAGACAGTGGTTATGTGAGTATTGTAAAAGCTAAAATACTAAATAAGGATACGACTATTTGCAAAGGTGGAAGTGTTGTATTGACAGTGCCTCAAACTAAACACATAAAGGTAAATACATCTGTTATGTATTTACCGAATAGTACAACGTATATAGAGGATACCACAAAGTGGCATTATATCGCACTTACAAAATCTGGAGCAGTAGGTAAATTTTATTATGACGGTAATCTTGTTACTTCTAGCACATTTGACAATGTTCCATACATTTGGAATAGTTTGTTGCTTGCTGCGACACAAGGTTGTGTTTTTTGCGCTCCAGTTCCAAATTATGATGGTTATATTGATGAGGTAAGAGTTTCTAATGTTGTTAGGTCATCAACTGAAATCATAAATGCCTTCAATTCAAATTCACCATTTAACTCTGATGTAAGCACGATTGGATTATTTCATTTTGATACTATCAACGTTAGCTCAACTTCAAATTCAATAGGTGGCAATGCCACAATTTATGGTAATCCAAACCTCACAAATGGTAAATTTGGAAAGGCAATAAAATTTAATGGGACTACAGATTATGTAAGGTGGTCAAATTCAATACCCACAAGTAACATGAGTTTGGAGTTCTGGTATAAATCTCCAGATACTACTGGAACATTAGCCATGCTTGAATATGCTTACAATACAGGTATTTCTTTAGGCAATACTTCAGTTAACAATACCATTAGGTGGTCTACTGGTGAAAGCACAACAAGTATAACTGTAACTCCTACAAAAACAACAACTTACTACCTAACTGTTTCTGATGACATTTCAAGTTGTACAGATAGCGTTACGATTACAGTAATTGATACGACCTCAATTCCAAAGAATGGCTTAATTGCTTGGTATCCATTTTCTGGTAATACTTTAGATAGTAGTGGCAACGGCAATCATGGTACTAACAATGGCGCAACTTTAACTACAGATAGGTTTGATAAGGCTAATAGTGCTTATGTCTTTGATGGAATATCTAATAGTATAGCTTTTCCTCAAACTTTTATTTTTAATCAGTTAGGTGATGGAACTGTATCAATATGGTTAAAAAATGATTCGATTTTATCACAGATTTATTCAACTTTTATCTATAGTAGAACAACATCTAGTGCTGATTTAAACAGATTCAATTTTTATTTGCAACCACTAAGTTCGAATAAGAATATTAGGTTGACAATAGATTACAGAGATTCAGTAAATACACTGCACATTTTGGACACTTCAAATTCAATCATAAACCATGATTGGAACAATATGATAATATCAAGGAGTGGAAGTACATACAGTTTTTATTTAAACGGGGTATTGGCTTGCAAAAAAAATGATTCAAATGTTAATTTGCCTAATCAAATTGGTTGGTTGATTGGAAAAAATGCTTGTGTATCAAGAAACTTTAAAGGAAGTCTTGATGATATTCGCTTGTATAATCGTGCATTAGATAGCACAGAAGTCAAAGCCCTTTACCATGAAGGTGGATATGATGCCACAACCAGCAGCATACCCAAAAATGGTTTAGTTGCTTGGTATCCTTTTAATGGTAATACTCTGGACAGCAGCGGTAATAATAACCATGGTACTAATAATGGTGCAACGTTGACTACTGATAGGTTTGGAAAAGCTAATAGTGCTTATAACTTTACTGGAGATACTAATTTCATTCATAGCAATTTGAACACATTTGTTGATGCGGCAAATTCTGTTACATTTTCAGGATGGGCTTACCTGAATACAAATAAAGGTGGAACTTATATTCATTTAGGTGTAGATGGACATGGTGGATGTAACGGTATTGGTATTGGAAATGGAAATCCTTCCTATGTAGATACAGGACTGAATTTAACTACATTAGAATCTTGCAAAGGATGGTATCCGACAACTTATAAGGTTGATTCAAAAAAATGGTTTCATTTTGTAATTTCAAAAAATGGGAATACTATTTTTTATTACTTGAATGGAATTTTGAAAGGTTCTCAAACAGTAGATTCAGTTATCAATCCAGATAAAAACTTATACATAGGCTCAAGCGCAGATAATGAATTTTTCTTTAATGGGAAACTTGATGATATTAGGATTTATAAACGTGCATTGGACAGCTCAGAAGTAAAAGCACTCTATCATGAGGGTGGCTATAATGGCACTACTTTGCCAGTGACCCTATCAAATTTTGCAGCAACAACAAATGGGAATAACGTTATGTTGAATTGGTTGACAGCCATAGAACTAAACACAAATCACTTTATTATCCAGCACAGTGTTGATGGCTATAACTTCACCAATATTGGCACAATCAATGCAATTGGCAGTGGAGCTAACAAATATGAATTTACCGACAAGAACCCTGCGAATGGTTCTAACTATTATCGCTTGCAAAGTGTAGATAAGGATGGTGCAATAAGCTACAGCAAGGTTGTAAGCGTTCAATTTATTAATGGTTCTAATCACTTTACTGTTTATCCAAATCCTGTTAGGAATACGTTGACCATTTCGGGTGAACACATTTCAAAGGTTCAAATATTGGATAACATGGGTAGGATAGTAAGCTTACAATCTTTACAAGATGCAACTAACCCATCTTTATCGATAAGTTATTTACTAAATGGTGTTTATCATGTTCGCATCCAAACAACGGACAATACAACAAATTTAATCGGTTTTATTAAGCGATAACTAGAAATACCTATATCATTTAAATGCAGCTACTATTTATCGGTAGCTGCATTTTTATTTTGAGTACTAGAGTTAAATTGATTCGTTTTGGTCTTGGTATACGCAACGTAATTATTTCAATCAAAAGTGTGGTACTTGAAAAGTGTGGTACTTTTTTCTTATAAAAAATAGTTTTAACGCACCCAAAAAGTAGTACCTTTTTCCTTTGGATATATGGACTACATTTCGTAACTTTATAACCTAAACAGGATATTATGAACGTAGCAATTCTAACAAGGGTAAGTAAGGAAAGTCAATCTTATAGTAGGCAAATAACTGATTTAAGAACTTACTCAAACACCAAAGGTTACACTATAATTGGTGAGTTTAACGAGAAAATTTCTGGCGCAACCAAAAACGAAAATAGGACGGCGTTAACCGATTTGATGAATCTGATTGAATCGAATAAAATTAATAAAGTGCTAGTGTGGGAACTAAGTCGTTTAGGACGGTCAACATTAGAGGTACTAAAGAGCCTTGATATTTTCCATAGTAAAGGTATATCGCTTTATGTGCTAAACTACAATATCGAAACACTTAACGAGGATGGAACTGTTAATCCTATGGCTCAAATGATGGTAACGATGTTGGCGGAATTTGCACGTACTGAAAGGGCTGCTATACAGCAACGTTTATCTAGTGGGTATAAAAAACATATTAACGATGGTGGCAAAGTTGGAAGGGTTAAGGGTGTTACGATGGACACAACGGAACTATTGGACAAACACAAGGACGTTATTAAGTACTTAAATAAATCTAGGAGCATTAGAGAAATATCTATAATAACAAATAAAAGCACTAGAACTATCCAAAAGGTCAAAAGGCTATTAGCTGCATAATTTATTTAAGCCCTTGTTTAGTAAGTAAGAATTTAGAATAATAATTAAAAAGTTGCTCTTTAGTAACTTTTTTTTGTTTTCGGTTAAACTTAAAGCCATGCGAACTTTCCTTAACGTACTTACCCAATGTTTGTCTACTAATTCCTAAAAATATGGATGCTTCTGATTGGGTATATTCTTCCTTTTGTAGTTTATCTATAAAATCTAGTTGTTTTTTTGAAGCCTTAATATCCACGTAAAAAGGATACTTTTCTCTAAACTTCTGAATTTTAGCCAACCCATCTTGGGTTTTTGATTCCGCACTCCTGTTAGCATCAACACCTTTATTTATTGCCGACATAACAAGCTTTGCAGTTTCCTTAAACCTTGCCAAATCCTGTTCGGTGGTAATTGAAGGATTTTTAAACCCTAAATTGGGATAAGCGATAGTGCCAATAAAACTCGTTATTTGTGGTTGTATATCCTCAATACTAATTTTACAGTTAGATAGTACTTTAAGTATTTGTAGCAAATAACCTAGTTGTGTCTCGGTAAAATTATCCATTTGTCTTTCTGTTAAAAGTGGTTATGAGTGGTTCGCTATCAACATCCCTAGAGGAATCAACGTAGCCCTGTAACGTTGAAAGCTTGCTATGTCCTGTATATTTCATTAACTGATTAAGTGGTGTCACATCAACCAAATTAGTTATAAACGTATCCCGACCCTTGTGCATACTTATACACTCATACCTTAATTTCTCCTCATTAGTTTTCTTGTCAACTATTTGCGTGGGTTCATCAAAAAGCTTAGTTTCCGCTAAGGCATCCTTAATTCTTTCGTTGTAGTGTGGCACTTTTGGAAGTTTATTATCATATTTAGCCAAAATATCCAACGCTATTTTACACATGGGTATTTTGTAAGCTAAGCCACTTGTTCCCTTTGTTTTTTTAGCTATCCTTTCGTAAACTTTATGACCATTCTTTTTGGAAACCTTAATAAACTTTGAATCAAAAGCCAAATAGTCACCGTACCTCAATCCTGTGAGGCAAATAAAAACGAATGTATCTCTAATCTGTACTAAAACCTCATCCGTAAATTCAAAATCATAAAGTGCAAAAACTTCATCGAGTGTTAATGTAACCTTTGTTAATTTCGGCACTTTTATTTCAATCCTTCTGAATTTTTTTAGTTCATCAATAACCTCTAACTCTAGCATCTTTTTTTCTCGTAGATACTCCGCAAATTGTATTATTACATCGAACCTTTTTTTGCACGTCTTAGGATTTAGGCTACCATCAGTCTTATAAATTTTGTTTTCACTTAGCGAGTTTATGTGAGGTAATCGCATGAAATTTAGCAACCCCCTAAACCAGTCTTTATCAAATTGATAGATTTTATATTTTGTTTCTTTTAAGGTTTCGTAGTCTTTAATAAGATTAAGGGTACTTGTAAAATCCTTTAAGCTATCAATTGTTCCAGTTGCGGTAAACTTATCCTTTTTAACTTCATGGAATTCTGAATATAAATCAAGTATTAACGAATTTTTACTAGCAATGCTTTTTTCATCCTCTGATAATAAAAATTGTTTAAGTTCATCTGGAGTTATAGAAACGTCCTTATCGAAAAAACTTTTGAGCTTACCATTTGCTTTAGCTTCAAGTTTTTCAATTTTAGCGTTCATTTCCTCATATCCATCAACAGAAGGCTTTACCCTATTGGCTTTATAATCCCAATCTGAAAAATTACCGTTTTTATATTTTTCGGGTGATATTTTTACACCTGTAGGAAATCGAAGCTCTTTGCCATCTTTTGAATAATAAATAACTATGGATGTGTTATTTGGCTTTACTCCCACTAATTTTAACTTAGAGCCTGTTTAAAATTTATTCAATAAAAGCTTTATAGCAGATAATTTGACCATTTCTTCAGCGGATTCCATTAACAACTCATAATTCCTGCATAATCTTCGGTCAT
>Ga0208741_10000886_pt1 | contig 13070 bp, 8 predicted proteins | sample CryBogCBE03Jun09_FD_184576 | JGI IMG/M metagenome (GOLD analysis project Ga0208741, IMG submission 184576) | Freshwater microbial communities from Crystal Bog, Wisconsin, USA - CBE03Jun09 (SPAdes) | ecosystem: Environmental > Aquatic > Freshwater > Lake | place: Crystal Bog, Wisconsin, USA...
CATCCACACAAACTTGGGCAACAAGGAATTGGCTACTTTGGCTTATATCAGGGAGCAAATGAAAAAGGCTGACCAGTCCGTTTCATTTGGCAAGTTGAAAGGAAATGTAGGACAAGCTGAAGGTGCCTACGCCCCAATCGTATTTAATGATACACTGCTGTTTACCTCTGCCCGCATTGTGGATACTACCAGTAAATACAGCTACACAAATGACCACGTCAACCACCTTTTCTACAATACAATCGCAAATAGCAACTCGGTCATAGGACAAGCCTCAATTGTGCATTTCCCCTCTAAATTGTCAGACAATGAAGGAACTGCTGCGATAACGCCCGACAAAAAAAGATTGTACTTTGCAAGAAGCGCAACCGATAATGGCAAAACGCTTTCTACTATTTATGTAAGTAATAGAAAGAGTGACGGCAGCTGGTCTGCACCAGTAAAGCTTGATAGCAAAATAAATATACCTGGCCACAACTCCATACAACCGTCCATTACACAAGACAATAAATACTTTCTGTTCTCATCGGACAGAGAAGACGGTGTAGGTAAGTTTGATATTTGGTGTAGTGCAATAGATGCCTCCGGAAACTTGGGAGAGCCTTTCAATTTAAAAAGCATCAATACCAAGGAAGACGAACAAGCTCCTTTTTATCATGTAAACAGTAAAACATTTGTATTTGCGAGTAAAGGATACCTCGGCATGGGAGGATTTGATTTGTATGCCTCCAAAGGAGATATCACAAACTTAGGAACCCCTACTAACCTAGGCTATCCTGCAAACTCACCAAAAGATGACATCTATTTCTTTAGTGCTTCAAATGACAGTTTATTAAAGAAATCTTATGTGAGTTCAGACAGAGCTTCTGACTGCTGTTTGGAATTGTTTGCCGTGAACAAGACTTATCCAATAAAGCACAAGCAAAGCCTTACCGGACGAGTGGTAGATTGCGATGCCAATACGCCGATAGATGCTGCTAGTGTTACAGTAAATAACATCCCCGGAAATTACACTTTAACTACTACCGCTAATGGGACATTCAAAGTGGCTGTAGCAGATTCTGTTACAGGATTCGATTTCGCAAAGGATGGTTTCATTGCTCAGTCAGTTCCTTTTACAGCTGTAGCTAAACCTGCTGCTGATACAGTCTATCAATTGGCAGTTTGTTTAACAAAGATTCCAGTGAAGAAAGATACCGCCGCAGTTGTTGACTCTGTAAACATAAGCGACAAGCCATTGATTGTCTATTTTGATTTCAATAAATCTGACATCAAAAGCGATTACTACCCAGTACTTGACCAAGTGGTTAATTTGATGAAGAAATATCCTACAGTGACGCTATTGTTATCAATTGATGGATATACGGATGGTAAAGGATCTGATGCCTACAACCTGAAACTTGGACAAAAAAGAGCTGATGCTTGTAAGCAATATATCCTGAGTAAGGGTGTGGATGCAAAACAACTTGCAGTTAAATCATTTGGTAAAGCTGCACCTGCAGCTCCAGATACTACACCGCCAGACAACAAGGACAATCCAGCGGGAAGAGCTTTGAACAGACGTGTTGAAATGCGCATTAAAGCGAGCAAGAAATAAGGAAATCATACTTAAAGAAACAGCACCTCAAAAGGGTGCTGTTTCTTTTTACAGTACGCTCGTTATGTGATTATTGGTATCGAATATGTAAACATTGATATTTAATAAAATAAAGAAACCACCCCGGCCAATCAGCCACCCCTAGAAGAGGGTAATTGGGTGGCTTTTATCAGATCGTCTGTAAACTTTACTGGGCTTACTTCTCTTACTAAAATGGATGCACAAGCCGCTGCTTATAACACGGCTGGCATCGGTGCTTTTACGCAGCCTGTAGAAGTATCTGTGCCATGAAACCTTTAAAAAAGATTGTTGTGAAGAATCAGATAAAACTATCCGCAACACCTGTGAGATACTAAAATTTTTTCGAACCCAACAATTTAGATGGTGCTGTGTTGAAGTTTTATACTAAAATTTGCAGACTAATTTAGATTCTTAAAATGAAGAGACTTACTTACTTGTTACTGCTTTCCTCCCTTCTGTTTGGTTGTAAACACAAGGATAGCAACATACCGACCATTGCTTTTGTAGATGCCTTCGAGGATAATACTATCGCTCAAGCCAAGACGGGCTTCTTTGATGCTTTGAAGAAGAATGGCTACTCCGAAGAGCAAAAGACCATCAATGTAATCTATCGCAATGCACAAGGAAACATCCCTACGCTTACGCAGATAATTAAATACTTCATCTCACAAAACCCAACGCTGATTGCTACTTGTCCGTCTTTGTCCACCATTGCGGCTATTCAAAATACAAAGACAATCCCTGTGTTTATGATGGTGTCCCCTACCCCAACACTCATGAAAGTTACTGACAGTAGCGGCAACCCTCCTACCAACTTGTTTGGTGTATCGGAAGAATTGGGCTACATAGATACTTCCTTCGGATTGATAAAGCAATTGGTAAAACCCAAGAGTGGCAAACTGACTGTGGGGATGATTTATAACCAATCCGAACCGCAATCGGTAGAAGCCTTGAAGCGTATCAGCAGTTTGGCCAGCAAGTTGGATCTGAACCTGGTCTCCTTACCTGTAAACAGCTCAGCCGATGTGCAATTGGTTACCCAATCATTGCTGACCAAGAACATAGATGCTTTCTTTGCCAATCCAGACAATACGGTATTTAGTTCTTTTGAGACCATCATAAAGACCTGCGACAATGCCAAAGTGCCTGTATTCACCAGTGAAGCAGGATTGGTTTCGCGCGGCGCAGTAGCGGCTTATGGGGCAGACATGTATCAATGGGGTTATCAGTGTGGGTTGCAAGCGGCACAGTATCTACAAACAAAAAGCACTGCCAACATCCATTGGGAACTGGTGAAAAGTCATGGTAGTGTGTACAATCAAAAGGCAGCAGCGACGTATCATATCAGCATGCCGAGTAACTTTACTGCGGTGAAATAAACTATGCGTCCTATGTACCTATGTTACTATGTGTTAGGAAAATTAAACACATAGTAACATAGGTACATAGGACGCATAGAAAGAAAAGAAAATTAAATAAAAAGTAATGGAGTTTTACTTAACTGCGCTGATGATAGGATTGTGCCTCTCGATGATGTCGCTAGGCATATTCATCACGATGAAAATATTTAAGATACCCGACATCACCACAGATGGTAGTTATACATTGGGTGCAGTAGTAACGGCCTTGTTGCTTCCATTACAGCTAAATCCTTTCTTGGTTATCCCTGTTACTTTTATTGCAGGAGGCATTGCAGGCGCATTAACGGGCATTATCCATACAAAACTAAAGATAAATGCACTGCTTGCAGGTATCTTAGTAATGACGGCTTTGTATTCCATCAATCTAAGCTTATTAGGTCGCTCCAATATCCCATTAATCAATATAAAGACCATCTTCTCCTACTTCCATCCATTCAATAATGAGACGTATGATGGATTAATCATGGCAGCATTGATAGTATTAATCATTGTTTCCCTGCTTGCGTATCTATTGAAAACAGACTTCGGCATCGCTATGCGCGCAACAGGCAACAGCGATTCGATGACGAGGGCATTGGGCATCAATAACGATAAAATGAAGATTATAGGACTGGCAATTGCCAATTCCCTCACAGCTTTCAGTGGATACTTGGTGGCACAATACCAAAGCTTCACAGACATCAATATGGGTATCGGCATCGTAATAACAGGGTTGGGTTCGGTACTGATATCAACAGCAATCATCAACTGGTTGGGCGTTGCCAATATATGGATGCAATTACTTTGTGTAGTAATAGGAAGTATTATCTTTCAAATGGTGTTGGCAGTCACACTGTCACTAGGCATAGACCCGAATATGCTGAAGCTAGTCACCGCCATCTTTGTTTTATTGATTGTAAGCATACCAAAGTTTCTAGGGAGGGCTGCCAGATGATAGTATTAAACAATATCAATAAGGTTTTCAATAGTGGCAAAGCGAATGAGGTAGTTGCCATAAAGTCGCTGTCTCTGACCATTAAAGAAGGTGAATATGTAACGATTGTTGGCTCTAACGGTTCGGGAAAGAGTACACTGCTGAATATCATTTCGGGTGCAGAGATGCCCACAAACGGCACGGTGAACATTGCAGGAAATGATGTGACTAGACTAGTTGAATATAAAAGGAGCAAGTGGATTGCCCGTGTATTCCAGAATCCATTGAGTGGTACTGCACCTGATTTAAGTATTATAGATAACTTCCGATTGGCAGCATTACGAACCCAATCAAGAGGATTAACCATTGGTGTGAATGCAGACTTTAAAAAGAAAGTAAAAGAAAAGATTGCCATCCTTGGGATGGGATTGGAGAATAAAACAGAACAACCCATTGGCACTTTATCAGGAGGACAAAGGCAGGCACTGACACTTTTAATGGGTGTGATGGATGAAACAAAGATTTTGTTGCTAGATGAACCAACAGCCGCTCTAGATCCACGAAGTGCAGATATCATTATGAAGACTGCTGATAGGCTGATAGAGGAAAACAAGCTGACAGCAATATTGATAACACACAACCTTAAATACGCCCATCAATACGGTAGCAGATTGATACAAATGAGTGAGGGTGAAATTATAAAAGACTTTGATAATCAACAGAAACAAGACCTTCCACTGACTGATTTATTTAGTTGGTTTATATAACACTTTCCATTAGCATAACTATTTGAATAATAAGCATTGCCAGGTTTGTGAATAATATCCACTTAGGCACTGCTACCTGTCTCTTTCTAAATACCATCATCAACCATAAAAGATTAAATAACAGATTGATAAAGAACGACGCCCCCCACCCTAGCGTAATGATAATTGAATTGATGTCTTGGTTGCCAATGAAGTCTTTAGTGTGCCTCACCACAACGCAATATAGAAACAATGCATTGCAGATTATGGCTATTCTACCGATAAATAAATGTAAATGCGAGCGCATAAGTATTATTGAGAATGAAAAATAGCATTAATTTGCCGACTAATAAAACAATGATAATGAAGAAATTGAATTGGAAAGCGTTATTGCCACATATTGTTGCCGTATTAACATTCTTAATCCTATCTGTTATTTACTGTAAACCAGCGCTCGAAGGTAAAGTAGTAGAGCAACATGACGTGCAACAATGGAAGGCAATGTCTCACCAATCATTTGTGTACAGGGAGAAAAATGGCAATTTCCCCTTATGGACAAATGCGATGTTCTCTGGTATGCCAGCTTATCAGATAGCCATTGCAAGCAGGGATCCGGCATTGGTTTGTGTGTACACTTTTCATGATGCGCTTACCCTAGGCTTACCCAAGCCTGCTTATTATTTATTCTTCTGCGCCTTGGGTTTATACTTTTTGGCCATAGTAATGGGTGTGAACCCTTGGCTGAGTATTGCAGGTGGCATTGCTTATGCTTATTGTTCCTACGACCCGATTATTATAACTGCTGGTCACGACACAAAACTTTTGTCCATTGCTTATGCACCAGCTATCCTTGCATCGTTGCAACTGCTCTTTAAGAAGCGGTATTGGATTGGAGGCATCATGCTAACCATCACTACTACTTGCCAGTTTTGTCAGAGTCACCAACAAATCATCTACTACACCTTACTGATGGGATTGATTATGTTGATTCCATTCCTCATTAAAACAATCAAAGAAAAAGACTTCAAACACTTGGGTATCACAATGCTTTTAGCTGTTGTATGCTCTGGTTTATCACTATTAACAGTCGCAAACAGCTACTTCCCTACCTACGAATACTCCAAAGAAACAATGAGAGGTGGTGGCAGTGGATTGACATTGGGCACTGTAGATAAAAAGAATAAAACAGCAGGTGGATTAGATAAAGACTACGCCTTTAGATGGAGTTATGGCATTGGCGAAACAATGACACTGATTGTACCTAACGCTTATGGTGGCGGTAGTTCTACTTCTTTTGGGGATGACTCTAAGGTTGCCAACTTATTGCAAAACACCACGGAGATACCACAGAATGCAGTGCAACAATTGTATCAGGCTGCTTCTGCTTATTGGGGAGATCAACCAGGAACATCTGGTCCTGTTTATCTGGGCGCATTTATTTGCTTCCTTGGTCTGGCGGGTTTCATCTTATCCAAAAACAAAAACAAGTGGTGGCTATTGGGTATCACTGTATTTGGAATCGTATTGGCATGGGGAAAGAACTTGGAAAGTGTAAACTACTTCCTGTTCGATTACCTACCGTTCTATAAGAAGTTCAGGGCGCCTTCTATGTCATTGGTGATGCCACAATTATCCGTAACCATGATGGCTATGTTGTTTGTAGGTGAGTTTATGGAAACCGTTGACACCCAAGCAAAGGAATTACAAGCAAAATATCTAAAGAACTTCCTGATAATAGCTGGTGCCACCGCAGCAGTATTGGTAGGATTCTATTTATTTGCCAGCTATAGCAATGCCAATACATTGGCATTAAAGACTAACTTAATCAATGCCTTTAAAGGAAATGACAGCTTTGTGAAGAGCTATATGAATGCATGGATGGAAGACAGAAAGGCTTTGTACTTTAAGGACATGGTGCGTTCATTGGGTATCATCGCAGTAGCAGTTGCTGCATTGGCTGCCTACTCAAAGAAGTTCGTAAAGAAGCCTGTTGTGATTACCGCCTTTATCTTATTGGCAATGATTGACCTAATGCCAATTGGTACGAGATATTTTAATGAGAACAACTTTGTGGATGCAGATACGTACGAACAAGCGTATCAAAAATATAACGCCGACTTGCAATTAGACAAGGATACAAGCTATTACCGTATCCTGAACCTTGCCGCGTTTAATGGTAGTGGTTTTAGTCTCGATGCAGGCAATTCCTTCAATGATGCCATGGCATCTTATCACCACAATACCATTGGTGGTTATAGTCCGGCTAAGATGTCTATCTATAATGATTTGATGGAGTTTCAAATCTATAAAGAGATTCAGGCTTGGGCAGGTAACCCGAATGCAAGAGATAGCTTTCCAGTATTGAACATGTTGAATATGAAGTATGTGGTAGTACCCGACCAAAAAGATCCTAAACAAACAATGGCGGTACCGAACCCTTACACAATGGGCAACTGTTGGCTAGTAAAAGAAGTGAAGTTTGTGAAGGATGCCAACGAAGAAATGACTTCATTGGATCATTTTGACCCCGCTAAAACTGCTTTTGCGAACGAAAGTTTCAAAGCAATAGTGGGGAATCAACCTGCCTTCGATTCTACTGCGTCTATCAAGTTCATTGAGAACAAGAATGATTACATCAAGTACGAAAGCAATGCGTCAAGCAATCAGTTTGCCGTGTTTAGTGAGATATATTATAGTCAAGGTTGGAATGCCTACATTGATGGCAAGAAATCGGACTACTGTAAAGTAAACTATGTACTGCGTGGTATGCCAATACCTGCCGGAAAACATCTGATAGAATTTAAGTTCGAGCCTTCCTTGGTAAGCCTTGGCGAACAACTAACCAAATATGCTGCTTATGCTGCTGTATTGTTAGTTTTAGTTTTTGGATTTTTTGAATGGAGGGAACTTAGGAAGAAATAGTTATGATTTATGAGTTATGAATGATAAGTTATGAGTGTAAGCAACTTTAAGTTATCATTTCTAACTTATCATTCATAACTCACAACTAACTACATGGATAGATTTCTGCCACATAAAGATAAATTAGGAGAATTGCTGCAAGCCAAGGCTGAACAGCTATTTATATTGATGCACCACATTGATATAGAGTCTCTTGGACTAACCGAACATGGCAAGAAATACTTTCTGGGGAGTCATTTTAAGCGGATGTTCTTCTCCATACAGACCAGTGCACACCTTTTGTACAACAGTATCAATCTCAGTAAAAAGGAAGTAAAGGATATTGTGATAATGGATTATGGCGCAGGCATGGGCAGTCTGTACATCCTGGCAAAAATGATTGGCTGCAAACAGGTAATTCATAATGACATCCTTGAAGAATGGAAAAACAATGCTCAACTTCTAGCGCAAGCCATCCATATAGATGTGGACGAATACATCGTGGGTAACATTGAAGACACGCTGAAGGTATTGGAAGAGAAGAAGATTGTCTGCGACATCATTACTTCCCGAAATGTGGTGGAGCATATCTATAAGTTGGATGAGTATTATAAACTGATCCACCAGTATCAGCCAAAGGCGATTATTTATTCCTCCACCACAGCCAATTTCAATAACCCCGCCATGAACTTGCAACACGTGTTGCTGCACAATAAGCTAGAAAAGATATTCCTACAACAACGGACCGATTTTATAAGGGCAAGCTTTCCTTCTCTTGATGAAAAAGTGGTAAAATTATTGGCAACGAGTACCCGTGGCTACGAAAGAAGTGAGGTAACAGATTGTGTAAACAACTATATCAGCAAAGGAATTGTGCCTGTTAAGCATTATTACTACACCAATACCTGTGACATGGATTATGGTGTCTGGGCTGAGAATCTTCTGCCGTTTAAGGTACACAAACAAATGGCTGCTGCTCCAAATACAATTTGTATCATCAAGCCAGGCTTTTGGGACACGCACTATCAGAAACCTTGGAAGAATGCAATGGGCGCATTTTTCAATCAGCTGATTGCAATCACACCTGCAATTGGCTTTCTGTTGGCTCCTTTCATATACATTATCGTATTACCCCAACAAGAAACACGCAACTAATTGAAGAAGATAGTATCCATCGTTTCTTATTCAATACTACCCTATTCTTCGGGTGGTCAAAAGTCTATTGCACAGTTCAATGAGTTCTTGGGAACCCAATGCGACCTCACCGTTATCAGTACATCGAGCAATGACAGTAGTCTTGTAAAGAACTACAGATTGATTCCTTGGATGAAGAATAACTTATTGAAATTCTTTGACTTATCTCTATTTTTCAAAGTGGTCTCTTTTATCAAAAATAACAACATCAACTACCTCATGCTCGAGCATCCGTATATGGGATGGTTGGGTTGGTTGGTTAAATTGCGTTGTAAGATTCCTTTGATTATACATACCCACAACATCGAATACCTACGGTTCAAATCTGTGGGAAAGAAGTGGTGGCCGATACTGATGTGGTACGAAAAGTGGGTATTAACGATGGCAGATACTATATTCTGCATCTCCGAGGAAGATAAACAGTTTATGGTTACCAATTTCTCGTTACCAGCAAGTAAATGTCATGTTATTACTTTTGGCTTGCCGCTTCCATCCATACCAAAAGACAAAGTAGATTGCGCAGAAACGGTTAGAAAGCTACATCATATTGAAAGCGACGCTTCTATTATACTATTCAATGGCTTATTAAGTTACGCCCCCAATGCTAATGCTGTCAGGGATATTGCACAACACATCAATCCTTTATTGCTTAAGAGCGATTTAAAGTATAAGATAATCATCTGTGGCAAGGGCTTACCCGAAGATTTGAATGGTCTAAAAGCTTACACAGATCATAACATCATCTATGCTGGTTTAGTGCCCGATATTGAGTTATACTTTAAGGCTGCCGACATCTTCATCAACCCTATCCTGAGTGGTGGAGGTATCAAAACGAAACTAGTAGAAGCATTGGGGTTCAATACAACGGTTATTTCTGCCGAAACTGGGGCGATAGGTTGCGATAAAGAAGCAAGTGGCAATAAATTGATTGTTGTGAAGGATAATGATTGGGAAACCTTTGCTGGGGAAGTAATTGAGAAACTAAAAACACCCATCCAAACACCCGATTCATTCTATGCGAAGTATTATTGGGGAAATATTACCAAGAAAGCATTGGATGCGGTTGATATTTCATCCAACAAAACCAACACTTAAGGTTACCGACTTCTCCTTTTGATTCATTTGGCGATGCCATAGGGATATAACAAAAACAAAGGCTATTACATTTTCGGTAATAGCCTTTGTCTGATTAATATCATCTATCTAATTACCACAGCTGCTAACGGCGGCAGATGAATTTGGAGTTTAAAACATTTACTAGCTTCATCTACCAATTCTGATTGAATATCAGGATTAAAGACAGTGCCACTGCCCCAGAAATCTTTGTTGTCACTATTAAAAATTTCCTTCCAATTTTCCTTATTATGAACGTAAACAGTCCAATTGTTCCGTACTACAGGTGTCATATTCAGTATGACTACGATGTCGTCTTTAGGATCATTTCCTTTTCGTTTGTACACTACAACACCTTCTGGGCGATGATTTAAATCTACCCATTCAAACCCTTCATAGCTAAATTGCTTATCGTACAAAGCAGGTTCCCCCCTATATAAATTATTTAGTTGCTGTACACAAAACTTCATTCCCCCATGACTAATATGCTTTAACAAGTCCCATTGCAATTCGCTTTTGTAGTTCCATTCAGCAGTTGCGGCAAACTCATCCCCCATAAATAACAATTTAGCACCAGGATGAGTAAACATGTATGTATATAACAAACGCAGGTTGGCAAACTTCTGCCATTCATCTCCTGGCATCTTATAGATCATCGGGCTTTTGCCATGCACCACTTCATCATGACTCAAGGGAAGCATAAAGTTTTCATTCTTGAAATAGACCATGCTGAACGTAAACTTATCCTGCTGAAACTGTCGATAGATAGGGTCTAGTTTAAAATAATCAAGTGTGTCGTGCATCCAGCCCATCATCCATTTCATCCCAAAGCCAAGTCCTCCCTCAAAGGTTGGCCTACTTACGCCTGGCCAATCTGTTGCCTCTTCAGCAATTGTCTGAATATCCGGAAAATCCCTGTACAGGGTAATATTTAAGTCTTTAATAAAGGCTATTGCCTCAAGGTTACCATTTCCCCCATGTTCATTAGGTTCCCATTGCCCAGCGTTTCTGCTATAGTCCAGTCGCAGCATACTACTCACCGCATCTACCCTGATGCCATCCATGTGAAACTGGTCGCACCAGAAACGGGCACTACTTATAAGGAAGCTTTTTACTTCTCCCCTCTTGTAGTTAAAGATATAGCTGTTCCAATCTGGATGATAGCCCTTGCGCATGTCAGCATATTCATAGGTATGAGTACCATCAAACATGAATAGTCCATGTGCATCGTATGGAAAATGTGAAGCTACCCAGTCTAATATCACCCCGATACCAGCCTGATGAAATGCATTAACCAACGCTGCAAAGTCTTGCGGATTACCGAAACGGCTTGTAGGAGCAAAGTACCCAGTACCCTGATATCCCCAGCTACCATCGAAAGGATGTTCGTTGATAGGCATCAGCTCCACATGTGTAAAGCCCATGTCCTTGACATAAGGAACCAATAAATCGATAGCCTGTCCGTAGGTATTATACTTTTCTTCGTCGTTTTTATCTGGACGCATCCAACTAGCAAGGTGTACCTCATAAACCGAGTAGGGTGCGCTCAGTGCATTGTGCTTGATACGGTTTTTCATCCATTCGGCATCCTGCCAGTCAAAGTCAGTTTGCCAGGTAATAGAAGCGGTATAAGGTCTATGTTCTGCATAGTGTGCAAAAGGATCTGCTTTATCAACCTTTATCCCACCATAACCGTGAATATGATATTTGTATGCTTCTCCTTTTAAGACATTGGGGATGAATCCCTCCCAGATGCCCGATTTATCCAACCGTACTTTAAGGGGATGGCTACTCTTGTTCCAGTTATTGAAATACCCGACCACCGTAACCAGTGTTGCATTGGGTGCCCAAACCGAAAAGTAAGTCCCTGGAACATCCAATACGGAAATCTGTTTATTTCCAAATACTTTATAAAGACTATAATGACAGCCATTCTGAAAGTTGCGGATGTCCTCTTCGCTGAATAAGGAATAATTCCAAACAGGTTTTTGGCTATCTACAAAATGAATCTCTTCATATTTCTTTGCCCTGTTCGTCTCCTCTGTTATTGCAACTTTCTCCTCTATTATGTCCAATGCAACTACTTTCTTGGACTTTTTGGTCACATTATCGCTTTTGTCTTCTGTAACCACTTTCTTTTTTGGAGGCATATCTATCGTTTTATGCAGTAAATGTAATAATTACGGCTGTGAAAGTAGCGATTAGTTACTAGTAATTACTTTTAAGTTATAAGTTATTTATCAGTCATAGAACCCTCACGACTTTTTAGAACCAGTTATTACCAATAAAACAAAAGGAGGCTACCAGATCCGGCGCCTCCTTTGAGATTATCTATTGAAATTATCCATTAAGCCTCGTCTCTACCATGGCAAGCTTTGTACTTCTTACCACTTCCACAAGGACAAGGATCATTACGTCCTGTCTTTGGACCGACAACAATTGGCTGTTGTTTTACGGGTGTTGGATCAATGTAATCATTCTCATCAGGCACTTCACGTCCAACAGCATCAACATCTTGTTTACGGGTTTTTAGTTTACTTAAATCCGTCTTTTCCTGATGCCCTTCTTTCAAGTTACCTTCCGTCTCAACAGGTATACCAGCATGACTTAAGAACTCAACAATATTCCTGTTCACCTGCGTATCCATGTCCTTAAACAAAGTAAATGCTTCCACCTTATAAATTACCAATGGATCTTTTTGTTCATAAGTAGCTGTTTGCACACTCTGCTTCAAATCGTCCATGGCACGAAGGTGTTCTTTCCATTCGTCATCAATAAAGTTAAGGGTAACCGTTTTCTCTAAGCTATTCAGCATTTCAAAGCCCTCTGACGTAACTGTTTTATCCAGGTTAGCCAATATCTGCAAAGAACGTTTTCCATCCGTAAAAGGAACAATCACATTCTCTACCCTTGTACCCTGATCTTTACGGATGCCCTTAAATACAGGCACTGCATTGGCGGCTATTTCTTCTTTTTTACGTTGATAATTAGCAATTGCTTCCTGATATAGTTGTTCTGCTAATTCCTGTACAGGTTGTCTGCTGAATTCATTTTCTGTGATGCTAGTTTCTATCGCGAAATGGACAATCGTAGATAATTTAAATCCTTCGTAGTTTTCTTCATCCTTATAAGAACTTACCAACCCTTCTGCCACGGAATAGAAT
>Ga0208741_10000887_pt1 | contig 13064 bp, 7 predicted proteins | sample CryBogCBE03Jun09_FD_184576 | JGI IMG/M metagenome (GOLD analysis project Ga0208741, IMG submission 184576) | Freshwater microbial communities from Crystal Bog, Wisconsin, USA - CBE03Jun09 (SPAdes) | ecosystem: Environmental > Aquatic > Freshwater > Lake | place: Crystal Bog, Wisconsin, USA...
CCTTGAGTTCCTTGAGTTCCTTGAGTTCCCTGAACACCTTGAACACCTTGAGTTCCCTGAGTTCCTTGTAAACCAGTAGTGCCTTGAACACCTTGAGTTCCTTGTAAACCAGTGGTTCCTTGAGTACCCTGTGTTCCTAGTAAACCAGTGGTTCCTTGAACGCCTTGAACACCTTGAGATCCTTGAATACCCTGAGTTCCTTGTGTTCCTTGAGTTCCTTGAGTACCTTGGGTTCCCTGAACTCCCTGTATGCCTTGTGTGCCCTGAACTCCCTGTGTGCCCTGTGGACCAATGATTCCTTGGGTGCCTTGAATTCCAGTTGTTCCTTGAGGTCCAACTATTTTCCCAACATCATTAAATCCATCAATGGGGCCAGTTCCAGTATAAACCCAAAGATGCCCAGTATCCGTAGCAATTACCCCATCGCCATAAACTGGTGTTGGATCTAGTGCTTGAAAGTTTGCGGAATTAGCTGTTGGCACACTTCCAATAATTCTGACTGATGTGCCATCAACTCCCTGTAATCCTTGTAACCCCTGAGTTCCCTGAACTCCTTGAATACCTTTAGTTCCCTGAATTCCCTGAACACCTTGAATACCCTGAGTTCCTTGTGTTCCCTGAATTCCCTGAACACCTTGAATACCCTGAGTGCCTTGTGTTCCCTGAATTCCCTGAGCGCCTTGACTACCCTGAGTGCCCTGAGTCCCTTGGACACCTTGAATGCCCTGAATGCCCTGAATGCCTAAAGAACCTTGAGTGCCCTGAGTTCCTTGAATGCCTTGTAAACCATTGGTTCCTTGAGTTCCTTGATTTCCCTGAACACCTTGGATGCCCTGAATACCTTGAGTTCCCTGTAGACCTTGAGCGCCCTGTCTTCCCTGTAACCCCTGAGTGCCTTGTAGACCTAAAGTACCTTGAGTTCCTTGTGATCCCTGTAAACCTTGAGTGCCTTGTAAACCTAAAGCGCCTTGAGTACCTTGTGATCCAAGTAAACCTTGAGTACCTTGTAGACCAATACCGATGGTTCCTTGTAGACCTAGAGCACCTTGAGTGCCTTGGATTCCTTGAGCGCCTTGTGATCCCTGTAAACCTTGAGTGCCTTGTAAACCTAAAGCGCCTTGAATTCCCTGTGATCCTAGTAAACCTTGAGTGCCTTGTAGACCAATTGTTCCTTGTAGGCCAATGGTTCCTTGTAAACCTAGAGCACCTTGAGTGCCTTGCGAACCAGAATTTCCTTGTGTTCCTTGAGTTCCCTGTAATCCCTGTAATCCTTGGGTGCCTTGTAGACCTAGAGCACCTTGAGTGCCTTGCGAACCAGCATTTCCTTGGATTCCTTGAGCGCCTTGTGATCCCTGTAAACCTTGAGTGCCTTGTGAACCTAAAGCGCCCTGAGTGCCTTGGGTTCCTTGAGTTCCTTGTGATCCCTGTAACCCCTGAGTGCCTTGTAGACCTAGAGCACCTTGAGTGCCTTGGATTCCTTGAGTTCCCTGAATTCCTTGTAAACCTTGAGTACCCTGAATGCCCTGAGTACCTTGAGTGCCTTGTGTTCCTTGTGTTCCCTGTGTTCCCTGTGAGCCTTGAGAACCTTGAGTTCCCTGTGGACCTTGAATTCCCACAGATAATCTAGAAAAATTAACTTTAGCTATTTGATTGTTGGTAGAAACATCAATTTTACCGATTTGGTTACTAGAGTTTCCCGAAACGATAATTTTCATTATGGATAACCAGCGGCTGGCCCGAATGTAACTTGTGGTGTGACGGTAACGATTCCCTGTAATACTCTTGATGTTGTATTTGCAGTATCACGCATTAAAATGTCATAGACATAGCGCCCAGGGAAAATTATTGATGTATTTGGTGCATCAAGAGTTATTGACGCTAACCCATTAGCGCCATCAACTACGTTTACTATCAAAGTAGCAGCAGCATTGACGGAATAGTATGATTTTCTTATTTGGCTGTTAAAAGTATAGCCAGTAATATTAATAGGAGTTCCATCATCCGCAATTAGATCTATAGTGGTTGCGAAATCGGTTCCTGCATCTATGGTTAGGTCTACATATGCGCCCATTTTTATTATCCTAAGTCTTGGGGATTAACAACTCTATTTATTATATAAAATATTATACTAAAGTTGGCATTTTTCCATATATTGTACCGCGTTTATCTTCTTCTGGTAGAAATTCCCCATCGGGTCGACCGTTAATAAACATACCCATAACAATGGTATTATCTTCTAAAGCAATAAATTCATGTGGATGATGTTCGGGTAAAAGATCGAAAATTTCTCCAGCTAATACCGTTTTACGCCAATTCTTGTTTGGTCCGTAAATTTCAATTGATCCTCGCATAACCATACAGTTATGTTTTTGGGATTCTATGTGATCATGCATACCAATTCCGTCACCCTTTTTAGGAAAAGTGTATTTCATTCCATAGAGATCCGCACATTCGTAAAGTTCAAAATGGAACATTATGAATACCTAAACACCACCGCGCCAGCGAATCCTCTATCGCCAGAATTACCATTACCATTTCCACTAAGGCCACCAGCTCCACTAGAAGATGCTGTGGTGGGTGGCGTATTATAATAAACTCCAGAGGGTGGTGGTGTTCCCGTTCCACCAAGAAATGAACCAGAAGCGCCTGTGAGATTGGCTGCATTACCACCCGATCCTATTCCTCCTGCACCACCGTTACCGTTTCGTTGCCCACCACTACCACCAGTTGCATTCATAGTTGTAAACCCAGATAGGGCGCTAGTGACCGAAGACCCGCTACCATTACCGATTGGACCTGCCGCGACTTGACCAGCGCCATAATTACCCACTGTATAAGTAAAAGTTTGAGTACCAGAACTAAGAATAGTATAAGAGCTACGGCTATAGCCACCCGCACCACCATCACCGCCAGAAGAAATTCCCATTCCAGTACCACTACCTGAGCCGCCACCGCCGCCGCCACCCCAAACTTCAATGACAACTGTAGTTGCACCTAAAGGTGCTGTTTCAATAACGCTGGTGACGGGAGAATTATATGATCGGACTAAAGGTACAAATTTTGTTTTTCCGTATAAATCATGGAGTGATATTTTACCAGAAGGAATTCCAGCAAGGTTCCTAACGGCAGTGTCATTTAATGATATTTGCGCTGTTGGGCTTAATCCCAATTCAACGGCAACAGACTGATTAAGACCGCCGCTAGTTGCAGAACCACCTAAACTTATTGGTCCAGAGGATACCATTGTCATGATTAATTACCTTTCAACGCATCAACTTCAGCTTTTAATTCTTTGATTGCCTGAATAAGCAAAGGAACTAATCTATCATATTGAACAGTTTTATAATTTTCACCTGAAATACTGTATGGCCCATGAACTCCATATGCAGTATCGAATGGAGCACCGACAACAACTTCTGGCAATACAGCTTGAATTTCTTGAGCGATAACACCAACTTGAGTGTGTTTATCCGTGTAGCCATACTTAGCAGCAAGATCATTAGAATTAAATTTGACACCACTGATAGCCATAACTTTTTCTAATGCATTTTCAATTGGAACAATATTTTCTTTCAAACGACTGTCAGAATAGTACGCCGTTATATTTCCAGTTGCTATAATAGTTCCCGATGCACCCGATGGTGCTGTGCCGACACCTAAGCTAGTTACGGCATATATGTTAAGAACAGATAATGTTTGTGAGGTAGTATTGTATGTGAAGATGTCGCTTGGTCTTCCTCCACTACCATCAACATAAGGAACAAAAGTTACACCAGCGCCAGCAGTAACACAAACATTATATGTGTATCCACCTAAAACTGATTGTATTAAACCACCACTTCCAGTGGTTCCTTGTGTGCCTTGCGAACCAACTCCAGGAGTTCCAGTAAATCCTTGGGAACCAGTTAATCCTTGCACACCATTAATTCCTTGAATGCCAGTGCGCCCCTGCAACCCTTGAATACCTTGGGTTCCTTGCGAACCTCCACCGCCACCGCCTCCACCAGAAGGACCTTGAACGCCTTGAACTCCCTGCGATCCAGTTGCACCAGAACCCGTTGCACCCTGCGCACCTTGAGCACCACCGCCGCCAGTTGAAATTAAATGATATAACCCATTGGCTATGTTCGCTGAAACGGGATTTTGTGTATCGGTAGAGAGATAACTATCAGTAACATTAGCTGAAGTTAACACTAACCTATTATTGCTGTATACGTTACCGCCGTAAATTGTTGACAATACGGTTAAAGTTCCAGATGCTTTAGTGTAATCAAAATTAGCTAAGTTATTGACATCATCAATAACATTATTAGTTTGAATTCGCCAAAAATCAAATGTATTCGCGGTTGAAACTTGTGGGATATTTGCACTCATTTAATTCTCATTCTTTATTAATTAAAACTTGAAGTAATTTTTTAATTTCTGAAATGTCAGATTTAATATTATTTATTTCTCTTTCTCTACGAGTTTCTTTTTGTATTTCTCGCATTCTTTTTTCATGAGCATGAACAACAGAAATGTCAGTATTTAATATAGCACCAGAAGTCATATCCTTGGCTAACTGGTCATGATCTTTAACTTTGATTAAATTAGGAATTTGCATATATTTATCCTCCTGGAAGGGCTAAAGCTCTCATTGAAGTTAATATCGGAAACACGGTTGGATCTTGGGCCAACATAACAATCTTTATTGAGAAGTATTTAAATTTACCGCCCACAGGATTAACGACACCATTCTTATCAACATAAGAAAGAGTTCCACTAGGTTTTCCTCCAACCAAAGGAGAAGGAGCATATTGAATTTCAATAGGAGTATTAAAGTCAGGTGAGTAGGTAGGATTTACAGGAACCATTAATTGCCAAGTTTTTTCAATAAACGAACTTGAATCTGATCCTGACAATACTTTATAGTATACTTGGACGCTAGTTCCGACTGGAATGATACCGTCAACATAAACCTGTAAATCTCCAGCATCGAACCCAGGAGCTAGTGATATTTGTTTTGTAACATATCTCGATAAAGCATTTCCACCATAAGCCTGATCTTCCGCAGCAACAGAAACTACAGTAGTTCCACCCGCAGTATTTCCGCTACTTGGAGTTAAATCAGTAATTGTTACAGTTGGAGTTTGCACATAACCATAACCAGATCTGTCGATAGTTATTCCAGTAATAACATTTCCATTTGCGGTATCAATGTTTGATAGTGAAATGTAACCATTAGCATTAGCTGATGGGACATTAGGATACAGCTGAGAATCTGATATAGAAACACTTATATTTGCAATGTTACTGTGTCCACCAATATCAGAAACAATAGTAATGTCGGATGAATGTATGCCGCCATTATTGATAAAATTAGTTCCAACAACACCACCAAGTCTTTCTTGGTTAAATATTGGGCTGACATCAGGATCAAAGGATTGTAAATCAACTTCTAATTGCATAGTTGAATTATTACCTGGCAACAAATATCTTCTTCTACTAATTGTATCAGTTGATGGTGAGTTTAAATCTCTACCAAAATAATAAGTGGTGCTTGGGTGTAATTCTGAGAATGTTGGATCAGAATAATAGGTATTTGATACGAACAAAGTTGTATTAGCCTTGTAAACCAACTTCGTTGATGGTAAAATTAAATCTGACGATGAGAATGTAATTTCATCCATCCAAGTCATATTAGGTAATGGATCAATATTATAAGTTAAGGCAACAGAATCTTGACTGAATGCTGCTTTGTTTAAAACAAACATTAAATTTTGATTTGGTATTGGCGACCAAATAGAAGCATTTTGACTCTTGAAGAAACTTCCAACAAAAGGAGCAGAAGAAACTCTTGATAATGCTGAGCCGCTTGTTAAATCAACTAAACCCGTTTCTGAAATATACAAAGCATAGTCTGGTGATTGAGTGTAAACGACTAAAGCATACTCAGTTGATGGTAGAAGATAAACAGGATCTGGGAAAGTAAATTTGGTTGTACTTTGTTGTAAATTGTTAATTGTTTTATTTGAAAAATCAACTAAATTTACAGCATTAGATTGAAGCGTTGATGATGCTACTATAGAACCCGTAGGAAATCCATTAACAGTTTCCACAATCTGAACAGTCACTGGGAACTGTTGAGAAAGATTTGCCGTTTGGGGTTTCTCATAAAACCAAAGATTAACAGAAGTTACAAATGCACCATAATTTTGTTTAGTTGATTTAGGTGGAGGTGTAAAGAATGTTTGCGCTATTGGATGAATTTGAGGACTCAATGCAGGTAAACTATTACTGTAATCAATAAAGGTATTAGCTAATTGGGTCGATGAAGTGTCAACTACAGTAGTAGGATTTGGAGAAGAACTTTTTTGCGTCACGCTTGTTGGTGCAACGGGAGGCGCTCCTGGAGCAGTCATCGGAGTTATTTGTACAACAGGGGTTGTTCTTATTGTTTGGTATGTTTGTAAATAACCTTGTGATAGATAATTTGTTTTGGCAATCATAGTTGCATTTATATCATTTACAATAGGAGTATCAGTTATGGTAAATACTCTATTTCCAGATAAGAACTGAACTGTAGCTGTTTCTGGCAACTGAAATATGCCACAAAGAATTCCGTTATCGTCAACTTGAGGTAAAGAACCTATTGAATAGGTTGAGGAAGTATCGACTGCTGGTGATAGATTATCCGCTAAGAAAAGTTGATTTCCATTTGCGGAAACACTAAGAATTCTTGAAGACTGCCCCAAACCAGTTCCAGAAGTAATATCTACTATTGAGCTTATTACGTTAACTGACTGAGCTAGTACGTTTGCAGCTATAGTTATAGTATTAGCATTCACTGAATTTGCTACAATTCTTCCCGAGTAATGAATATATGAATTACTCGCTGGTATTAAAGTGTCACCCGTTCTAATATTAGTTACTGGTGTGCCATCAGCAAATTTTCTGTTATAAGGTAATATGTTTGTCGCAGCAATAGAATAATTAGCATTAGCATTATAAATCCAAGCTGTCGAATTAGCAGTGGAAGTTGAGTTAGTTTTGAATATGCCGCTTATTGAGGATATAACTAAAACTTGTCTAGATGGGTTATAATATTCAACCTTACCAACGAAGGTGTTAGATGACGGAACACCGATAGTTGTGTTCGGTGAATTTCCAACAGTAGGATCTTGATATACAATATCACCAACACCGTAATGATAAGAATATAAAGATAATCCAGAATAATTAGCAGTTGGATTAATACCAGCAATTATATAGTTTTCATTAAGATATAAAGTACCGCCAGTAATAGGATGTGTTGTATTTGCATTAGGTGGCGCGGGTGGAGGAGAATACCCGACAACTGTTGCATATCCAGCAGTAGCGTCGCAGTAAATCCCATCGCCGACATTAAAATGTGACGCAACATTAAATGTCGGAACACCACTCTCAGTATTTGGTAATAGTGTTAATGATGATGGTATTTGAACGAATCTATTGACGTTGGTGTCATCGAAGAAAAAATATGCGCCTCTATAGGGGTTCAAGTGATTAGCAAAAAATTCAACTTCTCTTGCTCTCATGTAAGGCACAACAGACATATCAACTAATGTTGTGCCAGAAGAAACGTAAATTGGTTGCGTAGTAGTTGCCATAGTATTATCCGTTTAAATTAATTAGGTCGCCTATTATAAGGATTATCGTAATATATTTTTCCACCACCACCAACTGGTCTCACCACACTAACTGTGCTTAATGGAGGAGGGGTTTGATTGCTACCAGTTTGATTTATATCTGGTACAGTTGGCCTCTTTTGTAAGCCATGTTTAGGCGTTCCACCACTAACTACAACTGGTTTTGGTTTTGGTTGCGTAGTAACAGTAGATGAAGACGGCACATTAGGAGTCGTATTAGATGTCGGAACAATTACTCCATTATTTGCTGGTGCGGGTGGAATAGCTGCTGGCGCAATAATTTGTGGTGATAGCGTAGTGCTATACCAAAAATCAGTTTGCGGAGTTAATCCAATAGTTCCTATGAATTCACCAAATCCAAATTGCTGAACTGGAATCGTTTCAGTTGCAGTATTTTGCGAAACATAAGGAACTTCAGTATAACTTAAAGAAGCAGTCTTATGTGAATCAGAATAGCTGCCGCTTGAAGAATTAAACATAAATGACACAGGCGTAAATGTTTGGAATGCAGTTAATGTATTTGAACTTATACTGCAATATAAATCAGGATTTAATGTATCCGCTACGCTGTAATCAGTAAATGAGTCAGTGACAACACCATAAACACTCTTAACACTTGAACCATCTTGATAAGTTATTTTTTGGTTCATTGCCTGCTGTTGAAGCTGAGTAAGAATTGTATAATACTCAAGAGCGTCAATTCTTTGCTCTAAACCACCAATATCTTTCATGGTGTATCTACGGTTATTCACATAATTTAATACAACATCAGATGACGATAATGTATATGGTGGAATATTAATAGTATATAAAGTCATAGCATCATCAGAGTCTGGTGGTGCTACTGGATTCAACGAAGGAATACCATTAGCGATCTTAAATTGCTTATCACTTGTTAGCGTTAACTTATCAATTCTGGGTAAATAATAATCATAAGTTATAGTAGAAAATTCAGTTGGATTCAATATTCCATTATTAACTAAAAAGAATTTAGTTGCGTCTGGAATTGATCTGCTTGTTCCTATAACTCGCGTTGGTCTAAAGTCAACGCAATCTCTTAAATTAAATGATCCCAATTTTGGCGAAACGAAAGTTGGAATTTTTCCATGCTCGTAATCGCTGGATGGATAAGAATTAGCACTAAAGAACCCACTTCCCGAATGATTATAATAAGTTAGGAATACGGCAGTTTGTCCTACTGGACCTGAAAATCCGCTATTCAAATATAATGAAGCATAATCATAGTAATTATCTCTTTGACCTGAATCTAAAGAGAAATTCTGTGTAATATCAATAGCATTAGTCGAGTTCGGCGCAAAGTTTGGATCACCCGAATCAAAAATCTTAACGATTGAAGTTACGTCAGGAATATACAAGCTAATAGGAGTTCCTGGTGGTTGATTGATTAAAGTATTATCAGTGAACCAAACACAACCCGTTGAAGTGTTAATGTTTACCCCAGGAACTGCTTGTACTGACAGAGCCAAATATGGATTGTCGGTCGGACTTATTGATGTTATTGCTGAATTGCCAACAGCGGTTTTATATCGGGAGAAATTCCCGCCCGAAGTTTCCGCTGTGTACATAACGTCAACGGTAAGCGCAGTTAAATTAGCAGTTAATGCTGGGTTTATATTTACTACTAATGAATTAGTGCAAGCAGTTACAGTATTAGCGCCATCGAAAATAATTGTAGAGCCTGGAACCAAAGTGAACCCGCTTCCAGTAACACTCTTAACAGTCACTAAAATGTTCGAATTCATTATTTGGGGAACTGAGTTTTGATTGATATATGGTATGGACTGGAAAGACCCCAATGCAGTTGCTCCAGTTCCAATAGGTACTGAGAAATTGCCGCCTGTATTGCTGGCAACAATATTCGGGAAATATAGTCTACTGTAGAATGAAACATTATGGAAAGTGTTAGCAGAAACCCAAGAATTAGGTAATTTAAAAATTAACGTATTTTGATTTGGAAAATTTAATACCGTTGATCCATTTAGTGGATTAGTTCCTTGTGATGAGACATCCAAGCAAGGAAGAATACCAGAAACACCTTGAGTTGTATAAACATTTCTAGTAAACGGCACTGAAGAATTTGTTGGATTTTCAACAATAGATTTAATACTTGAAATGGGGAGATTTAATGCATATTGGGTTGGGCCATTCGTCGCTGAAGGCGAGCCATCTGGGAGCGATGAGAATGGGATATCAACGTAAAGATACATAACTCCTACACCAGAATTTAAGCTGCTACCGATAACAGTTCTAACATCACCAGAGCAATTTCCAGAAAGAATTGAAATTGTTGAGTTAGCGTATGCATTGGGTATCGTAGAGAAGAAGTTTTTTCCCGTAGAACCGATAGCAATAACGCTGGTATTTGGGCTAGGAGAATTTCCATTATAGATAGCGCCATTAGCAGCAGCGTTCGCTACGATTGGTGTCATATTAATATCTAAAACATAAGCAGAGTATAGATTAGTGCTAAAATATTCTATATCTCTAATTCTTGCAGTTCCTATTTTTGTATTGGCATAATATGCACCATAACCACTATCATTGGTGTTAATATTCGCAGAAGGAACGCAATGAAAATCAACGCTTTGGTAATCATTAAAATCGAAGAATCCTTGGCTTCCTGAATTTGGTGTATTCGTAATAAAATAACTACCATAATTCGTAGTGAAAGCATAATTATTTGAAGTATTTTGTGTTAGGGCTTTTTGCTCAACAACTGAAACTCTTGAAATTGTTTCAAACTCAAATCCCTTAACATAGGCTTTACCAGGATCTATGTTAAGTAAGAACGTTGTATTGTCGTTTGGATTATCACCAGCAGTCACAATAAATGGGTTTACAGTAAAGTTACCCGATTGATCATAGGTTCTTGCTGCCATTTCTTTTTCAATTTGATTGTATTGAGAATAATTAATCTGGCTTGTAATAATACCATTTTCAATTCTCATCAACTCAAAGAATGTGCTAGTATCAGTTGAGGTCAACAATCTCTTAGCCAACACTAAATTAAATTTGTATCTATCGGCACCAGGAGCTTGATAATTGAATGAACCTTGAGCTGGATCAAGCAAAGCACTATCTGTAGAAAAATTAACAAATTCCTCATGAAGCTCAAGACCAACGCTAAATGAAGGGGTTGTACTCAATGAATCCAATACGATTGTCTGAGAAGATACATTAACAAAATAACCATCAACGTAGAAAATTCCTTGGTTAATGCTGACAATTGACCCTAATGTCGGATCAGCAATAATCGTAGCTAAATCTTGATTGATTGCTGTAATTGCTTGGATTGATTCAGTATTAGCAAATTTATTACCCGTGGTGTACTTAATTATTAGTCCACCAGCGCAAGATCCAGAGGATAAGGAGCTATCTGTAGTCAACACTTTGGCTTTTGTGTTTACATTACTGACACCAAATTGAACGATCAACTGGTTATTAAAAGCGTTTAAATTTACACCATTATTATTTGGGTCTGTAACGCCAATCTGAAGAGCGGTAACGGTGTTGTCGTAAGTTAGGTGACCACCAGAAACGGGCGAACCATTCTTAAAAACATTGTCTCCGAACGATTTGATTTGATTTTGAAGGATACTTTGTGTTTGAGTTAATTCACGAGCCTGAACAGCAAATCCTGGCTTGAACATTATTCTCATGTAATTGTTTACATTAGCACCATTAGGTCCTTCAAAGTCATCATAATAGGGTCCAATATTAAAATCCATTTTCGTTACCTTATATTTCTAAAACCAATTTAATCTGTTCTGTTTGTCCAGGGTATCGGGTTATTGCTGGTCTATTTTCAATATATCCAATATCACCAGTTCCAGATTGAATTTGTGATTCAATAAACCCAGTTGTAATAACTCCACCAGTAACAGTGCTAGAAAGCAATGGCTCCCTTGGAGTATAAGTTCCTTTTATGTTATTTAGGTAGACAATATTATTAATATTGTCCCATGTAACTATAGTTCCTGAAAATGTTGGATTACCAGCAGGACCTTGATATGCAGTATCATTCATTAAAAATTGATTAGAAGGCGTTACTGTCCTAATTCCAACAGCAGCCAAATAATTGGAATTTGATGCGGGAATAGTATTTGCAGTTAATATTGGATTTTGAATTATTGAAATTTGATGATAGGTAAATGGGGTAACTGAACCAAATGGACTATACAATCCCGAAGTTGTTAGTCCCGCATCCATAGAACCTACTGGAATAGTTCCACTACCATTTCCAGATAATTCAACACAAAGCATCAAATTAGTTGCGCCGAGTTCATAGTAGCTATTAGAACCATTTCCATTTTCTGGGCTTATTACTGGAAAGAATGACGCCCCAACACCAGTAGAACCAGCATTTGCAGTTACAGTAGCATAGGTATACCCAGAACCACCTTGTTGAATCACTAAATCAGTAATAGTTCCATTATTATCAACTTTAGCAATAACATTAGCTCCAGTTCCATTACCAGAAACCGTTATAATTGAAGCGACATTAGAAGCTACGCTATTATTATATCCAGTCCCACCATTAATAACTTCAATATAATCAATTCTTCCCGAGACAGCAGAGGATACAACCAATGGATCATTAGTAACGGGCATCCACTCAGGTGTGAAGAATTTTTGCTTTAGTCCACCAGGAATCGTGTACATGTACTTCCAGTAATATCCATCAGAAGTTAATATAGCTGGATTAGATGGTAAATTTCCACCCAAAGAAATTTCTGGCATAATCGTAGATGCTACATCACCGCCATTATACAAACATTTAAATACTTGATCATTAGTATTTCTTACATAAAAATTATTACTGTAATTAGGAAAAGTATTTTCATAACGATAATAAACATTAGTCGTATAGGTTGCGCTGTAGGCAGAGTTTACAAATAGGAGCGTATCATTATCAATAGCAATAATTTCTTTAATTTCGATACTATTATCATTTGGATTTAATGTTTCAATGAAACTACCAGTAGAAAAGAATGTAGTGAATGCAGTGTTGTTACCGATGACTTGCGTTGATGTAGAACTCACTGTTAAGTTTATTGTTGCATTACCAATACCAGGCATCAGATTAGTTGTGCTAAAAATATCAATATTATTAGCATAATATCCATACGTCGTATTATTGGCCCAATCAACTCTAGGTATCACCAAACAAGTATCAGTTGCATAAATTTTTTGCAATGAAACTAAGTTATTAAACACATCATTAGTTACGTCAGTTGAATTATTTGGTCTTGGGATTAAAATGTCAGTAGTTCCATCCCAATCAGGAACGTGGCCGATTCCAATATAAGTGTTAGCCGTCGCCCAATCTTTTGCGATTGCGGATGCTATAAAAATTTTCTGCTTAACAGTTAGGGT
>Ga0208741_10000888_pt1 | contig 13047 bp, 7 predicted proteins | sample CryBogCBE03Jun09_FD_184576 | JGI IMG/M metagenome (GOLD analysis project Ga0208741, IMG submission 184576) | Freshwater microbial communities from Crystal Bog, Wisconsin, USA - CBE03Jun09 (SPAdes) | ecosystem: Environmental > Aquatic > Freshwater > Lake | place: Crystal Bog, Wisconsin, USA...
AGCATAAGGCATCAAATCGATGTCTTTTTGTACTTCTTTTTCTGAAAATTTACGCCCGATCAAACGCTTCACTGCATAGAGTGTGTTTCTTGGGTTTGTCACTGACTGGCGTTTAGCGGGAGCACCAACTAAAATTTCGCCGTCTTCCATGTAAGCAATAATTGAAGGGGTTGTGCGTGCACCTTCTGCATTTTCAATCACCTTAGGAGTATTGCCTTCCATTACTGAAACGCAAGAATTGGTAGTTCCTAAGTCAATACCGATAATTTTTCCCATAATATGTTTCTTTCAAAAAAGTAATTTAGTTAATTATTAAATAAGGTTGAACTTAACAATTTCAAGAGTAACAACTCGATTTATTTATTTTTTCTTGTCTTGTTTATTTATTTTGGTTGACTAACTGTCACAAGAGCAGGACGTAATACCCGATCAGCAATGGAATAACCCCGTTGCAACACTGTGACAATCGTGTTCGCTTCTTGCTCTGAAGGCACCATGGAAATGGCCTGGTGAAAATGAGGGTCAAACTTAGCACCCGCTTCAGGGTTAATTTCTAAGACTTTACCCTTTTCAAGAGCGCCAGAAAGTTGTTTTAAAGTCAGTTCAACACCTTCCTTTAATTTCTCTAAATCACCTTGATGGTGGCTTAGAGCGGCATGCATACTATCCATAACTGGTAATAAATGCTCCGCAAAACTCTCAATTGCAAACTTGTGAGCTTTTGAGACATCTTCGATGCCTCTTCTGCGCATATTTTCAGTTTCAGCTTTTGCTCTTAAATGTGCATCACGAGCTTCGTCTAATTGTTTTTTTAGTTCTTCAATTTGAACTTCTAAGGTGAAAGTTGTCGACTGCTCGTCATGTAATGCGCTCACAGGAATTGTTTCATCAGCAAAAGCCGGTTCAGATTTTTTAATTTCTTCAGTCATATCAATGCTTTACAAAAAATTTAAGGATTAGTAACCACTATTACTCTATAAATAGGGTCAATTCGAATGAATTCAAGAGGAAATTAAAGAATTTTTGAAAAAAATTCTTAATTGGCTAACAGGATTTTTTCAACCGCTTGTCCCATAGCAATTCGATCTGCTATTTCTGCAGTGGATGGCACTTGAGTTTGCCAACCGCCAATATTCTCAAGAACAATAGTATGTAATCCATCTATCCAGGTTTCGTGGTCATTTAAACAAGGAATCACGTGGTATGTCTGTCCACCAGCGTGGGTAAAAATTTCCTTACCTTCCATGGCTATTTCTTCTAATGTTTCTAAACAGTCTGCCGGAAAACCGGGGCAAAAGATATCAACTCGATTGGTTTTAGCTTTTCCGAGGGATTCTAATAATGGTGCAGTGTAAGGTTTTAACCATTCAGCTTTACCAAATCGAGACTGAAAACTTAAGATTGCATCCTCAGCAGAAAGTCCAAGCGCTTCTCTCAATAATCTCCCGGTCTTATAGCACTCACAATGATAGGGATCGCCTCTTAATAATGTTCTTTTTGGCACACCATGAAACGACATCACAAACTTGTCGCCATTTTTAAAGTCAGGGGTTCCGTGCACATCCCAATAAGCTTGTACCCGTGCGGCTAAAGATCTAATGTAAGCTGGGTGATCATGATAATTTTTAACCATCCTCAAAGCAGGCGGGTTTCTTTTTCGCGAATGCACTTCAAAAACCGCATCAAAACTAGATGCCGTCGTAGTAGCTGAGTATTGTGGGTAAAGTGGCAGGACCAAGAGGCGATTTACTCCATCACTCTCTAATTCGTTCATGACTTTTTCAATCGATGGATTGCCATAGCGCATCGCCACAGATACTTTGACATCTTTAGTTGATGCATTATTTGCCAGTTTTTTTTGTAACCCAATACTTTGATTTCTGGAATGGACTAGTAAAGGTGCACCGCCGCCTTCGGATTCATTTATCCAAACGCTGGCATATTTTTTTGCTGAGGCACTCGAGCGAAAAGGCAAAATAATGCCATTTAAAATGAACCACCAGATTAATTTGGGAACTTCTACAACCCTCGCATCAGAGAGAAACTGTTTTAGATAGGGTCTGACGGCTTTAGCCGTTGGGGCATCAGGAGTTCCTAAATTGATTAATAAAACACCAACCTTTTGGGACACTGCATGCGCTTTATCTTTATCTAAAATTAAATTTTCCAAGCAATTCTCTCTTAATTATTTTGACTCAAAGCGCTAGTTAATAATTTCGAAGTAATATCTACAATCGGAATTACTCTATCGTACGCCATACGAGTTGGTCCTATTACACCGAGTGTTCCAACAATAATATTATCCACTTTATAGGGGGCTGTTATTACTGCCATCCCATCAAGTGGGACTAAATCGCTTTCGCCACCAATAAATATTTGTACACCCTCAGCTCTACTAGAGACATCTAATAGTTGCAATAAGCCTGTACGTTTTTCAAAAACTTGAAAAAGTCGTTTGATTTTATCCATATCGGAGACAAATTCCCCTATTTCAAGCAGTTTCTTCTCGCCTGATATCACCATATTATTTTGGGGATCCGCTAAAGTATTTGAACTAGCTTCAACGGCTTGGTTCATTAAAGCTGTAATATCCTCGCGTAAGCCCTCTAATTCGTTTTTTATGCGATTACGCACTGATTGCAATTCCAAACCTGCAAAGTTTGTTGTAATAAAGTTACTCGCCTCAACGAGTTGAGAGGGTGAATAATCTTTGTTTGTGATCAGTATCCTATTTTGCACATCACCTTGCGGGGTAACCATAATCAGCAAGATTCTTTTCTCAGACAAGCGCAAAAACTCAATTTGCTTGAATACCTCGCTTCGCCTAGGAGTCAAGACAACCCCAGCAAAGTTCGACAATTGTGACAACATCTGAGCTGCCCCAGCAATCACCCTTTGAGGAGAATCTGGCACAATTTCAGCGGATAATTCCCGGTGACCAACCTCGTCTAGGGGTTTGATGGTCAACATCGTATCCACAAATAAACGATAAGCCCGAGGAGTAGGAACTCTTCCTGCTGAGGTGTGAGGACTACTGACAAAACCTAGTTCTTCTAGATCAGCCATCACGTTACGAATGGTTGCAGCGGACAAATCTAAACCGGAATGACGAGAAAGGGTACGTGATCCGATTGGTTGCCCTTCGGAAATGTGTCGTTCAATCAGTGTTTTTAATAGTTCGCGAGCTCTTTTATCCATCATGCAGACATTTTAACAAGAAGCTTTCATTTTCGTCACAGAACCTTGGAATGATTTCGGTGCAGTCTTACTTCAACATCATGGTTTATATTTTTCACAAGAAAAAATTCGCTTTTAAAATGACTAAGTACTCTTAAAGGCAAATTTAAAATATTGTAAGAGCAATGTCTCTATGGTTTAATCGAACTATGTCTATCCAAAATAATCCTCGTTTACCCTTCGCCAATGTTGCACTTGTTGGCAAATTTCAAGCTGAAGGGGTTGATCGCATTCTAGAAAATGTTTCCAAAATTATTTTGGAGAATGGTTTTAATGTTTATTTAGAATCCGAGACGGCCGAACATACTGGCATGAAGTCCGTTCCAATGTTAAAAATAGACGATTTTGCTGGCAAGATTGATATTGTGGTGGTGATTGGTGGAGATGGTACCCTTCTTGGCTTAGGTCGCAGAGTTGCAGGCTTAAATATTCCAATTATTGGCATTAACATGGGTCGACTAGGATATATGACCGATATCCCGCTAAATGATATTGAGGTGCATTTACCTGCCATGTTAAATGGAGCTTATGAGTCAGATACCCGAACCTTATTAGAATCACAAGTCATCCGGAATGGCTCTCCCGCCCATCAAGGAACCGCATTAAATGATGTGGTTGTGAACCGTTCAAGTCGATCAGGGATGGTCGAATTAGCAGTTGAAGTAAATGGTAGCTTTATGTATAACCAACGCTCTGATGGCCTAATTGTCGCAACGCCTACTGGCTCTACTGCTTACAGCTTATCTGCTGGTGGTCCAATTTTGCATCCTAGACTGGCTGGGATCGTATTAGCGCCTGTTTCTCCGCATGCTTTGTCAAATCGCCCTATTGTATTACCAGATGACGTCCTCATTTCTATTGAGATTACTGGAGGACGTGACGTAACAGCACACTTTGACATGCAAACCCTAGCGATTTTGCAAACGGGAGATCGCGTCACTGTCAAAAAATCTGCCCGTACCGTCATCTTATTACACCCAGTTGGTCACAGTGATTACCGAACACTTCGCGAAAAACTTCACTGGAACGAGTATCCTAGTAATTTTTGAATATGTTACAAAGTTTAGATATTCGTGATTTTGTGATTGTTGATCACTTAGAACTTGAACTTGGATCAGGTTTTACAGTGCTAACGGGTGAAACCGGCGCAGGTAAATCTATTTTGCTCGACGCACTCGCTCTAGCAATGGGTGAGCGAGCTGATATTAGTCAAATCAGAGAAGGATGTTCGCGTGCCGAAATTTCTGCTTATTTTTCAGTTAGCGATCATTTACTAACTTCGGTAAGTACTCTTTTAGAAACCTATGACTTCCCAATTGAACAAGAGGGTCGATCCGTCCTTTTGAAAAGGACAATCGACCAGTCAGGTCGAACCAAAGCATTTGTTAACGGTAGCGCTGCAACACTAAGCCAATTAAAAGAAATTGGCGAACACTTAGTTAATATTCATGGTCAACATCAGCATCAACTTTTACTAAAACCTGGTGCTCAGCGCGACTTATTAGATAGTCATGCCAACCTTTCTCAACAAGTTAATAAAGTTTCCGCAACTTATCGAGATTGGCAAGTCATTGAAAAGCAAATTCAATTAGCCAAGACAGCAGGTCTCAATCTTGTCAAAGAAAAAGAGCAACTAGAGTGGCAACTCGAGGAGCTAAATGTTCTTGCCCCGATCTTAGACGAGTGGGATGATCTACAGCTTGAGCACTCAAGACTATCTAATGCAGCTTCCCTAATTGAGGGCTCTCAAGAACTCGTCCAATTACTATCTGAGTCAGAGAATTCCATCTTAGATCAACTAGCAAAATCGCAAGGTTTACTGGATGATTTATCAGAGATGGATATATCGTTAAATGAAGCGAAAGAAGGTTTAGATTCTGCGCATATTCATTTAAGTGAAGCAACTCATACCATCAACCGATATCTGCAAAAACTAGATTTAGATCCCGAGCGTTTGTCGGAATTAGAGGAACGTGTTCAGGGTTATTATCGTTGCTCTAAAAAATTTCACTGTAGCCCAGATGAATTACCCACAAAATGGGCTGAGTTAAAAAATCAACTCTTTAACCTGAATGCTGCTCAAGATATTGAGTCTTTATTAAAAGATTCTAAAAGCAAAGAGAGTACCTATTTAAAATTAGCCCATGATTTAAGCAAAGCACGCCAACAAGCTGCGCTGAAATTTTCTAGTGCCATTACTGATTCGATGCAAACCTTGGCAATGAGTGGTGGAAAGTTTGAAGTAGAGTTACTCGCCCTTGACAAACCAGGTCCCCATGGACTAGAGCAAATTGATTTTTTGGTGGCCGGTCATCCAGGAGTTAAACCGCGTCCAATCTCAAAAGTGGCATCAGGTGGTGAGCTGGCTCGAATCAGCTTAGCGATTGCGGTGATTGCTAGTAAATCTAGCGCAACCCCAACATTAATTTTTGATGAGGTCGACTCTGGAATCGGTGGTGCTGTAGCTCAAACTGTCGGCGCACTCCTTAAACAGCTAGGGCAATCTCATCAAGTCCTTTGCGTAACGCATTTACCGCAAGTAGCCGCACAAGGTGATCATCAATGGCGCGTTCAAAAATCTTTAATTGATGGCAAAACGATTAGTAAAATCGAAGTTCTCGGCAGATCAGAACGAGTCGATGAAATTGCTAGAATGTTAGGTGGCGTTGAAATGACCCCAACAACCCTGCGTCACGCTAGAGAGCTACTAGACATTTAGTAATAATCGATTCCATAGATTTTTCACCGTTTGTCGAGCCGTTTCAATTTCTTTACTCATTACATCATCTTCTAGCTCTCTAATTTGCAAACCGTTTAGGCGTGTTTGATGTTGTAATTTTCGAAATAAGCGATAGGCATTGGCGACACTGAGTGCTTCCTCACCTGATATGAGATGACATTTTGCGCATTCATTGAGCAATGCTATATTACCAATATTTTGAATGAGCGACGGCTCTTGGTGTGCGTTTTTCAAAATCAAATATTGAATCATAAATTCGATATCAATCATGGCACCCACATCATGCTTTAAGTCAAAACTGTTTCCAGTTTGAGGATGACCCTGATGGAGCTTTTCTCGCATTGAAATCACTTCTTGAGTCAGTACCTTTCCATCCCGGGGAAATGATAATACGTCATTACGAATTTTTTCAAATTGCATACCAGTGCGTTCGTCCCCAGCGCAAAATCTTGCCCTAGTTAAAGCTTGATGCTCCCATACCCAGGCAGTATTTGCACCCACTTTCTTTTGATAATTTTCAAAAGACTGCACATTTGTTACTAATAATCCTGCCTCGCCATTGGGCCTCAGACGGGTGTCGATATCAAATAATACGCCTGCTCGGGTAGCGGTTGTAAGAGCTAAGATAAATTTACGTACCAAATTAACAAATATTGGTTGTAACTCATCACTCGACAAAGGGGTTAAGGTCTCATCATAAATAAATACTAAATCTAGATCAGAGCCATAGCCCAATTCTTTGCCACCCAACTTGCCATAGGCAATCACAGCAAAACCGAATTGATTTAATGGGGCTGTAATCTGATACTTCTTTTTAAGTCCTTCCCAAACGAAATTCAAAGTAACTGCAATAATAATATCCGCCAAGATGGATAACTGATCACTGACTTTTTCAATCGATAATTTAGGGGTACTAAAGCCACCCAAATCGGCTAGTAAGATTTGAAATATTTCTGATTGATGAGCTTGCCTTAATGTGTTCCAAACCGCTTCCTCATCCTGATCGGTATGTAAAATAAAATAGATTTTCTTTTCTAGATCAGCTTGCCAATCAACCCAATAGGTATCGACCTCTTTCTCAAAGCTTCGCTCATTACTGCTTAACAATAAATCATCTAGTAAGTGAGGATGTTTCATCAAGTATTGAGCCGCCCAATTCGATGCCTCCAATAAACGAATGACGCGTTCAATTGCCTTCGGATACTCTTTCAGCAAAGAAAGGTAGGATGATCTTCGAAAAATCACTTCTAATAAATCAAGTAGCTTCAGTAATGTATCCTCTTGAATTTGAGCATAGTGATCTAAGACATACAGTAGGATAAAGTCAAAATTGTGCTTACTTGTATCACTAATGAGCGCGAAACGATTAGTAGATTTGACTTGCTCTAATTTTTGTTGAAATTGTGGATATTGCTCAAAGCTGCCTGATGGACTTAACTGCATCAGCTCTTCATCTTGAGAGTCAAGGGTAAAAGCTTCTGAGAAATACTGAGCAACCATCATCTGATGCCCGGCTAACTCCTCTTCGAACTGCTCTTTACTTACAAATCCTAAACGTAGTGCAATTTGTAAAACCACTTCGGGGATATTGGGCAAATAATGGACTTGTGCATCATTTCGCCATTGCAATAAATGCTCTAATTTTCTCAAAAACGCATAAGCGCTAAGTAAAGTCTTTGCCTTATCACTTGGTATAAGTTGCAAGCGCTCAATATGCCCAATGACTTCTACGGTCGAACGGGTCCTTAAGCTACTTTCTTGGCCACCTCGGATCAGTTGGTACATTTGAGCTAAAAACTCAATTTCACGAATTCCACCTATCCCTAGTTTTATGTCAAAAGCCCGATCTGGATATTGACGGGCACGCAAGTTGGCCTCATGTCGAATTTGTCGATGCAGTCTTCTGATGGAATCAATAATGCCAAAATCCAAGTATTTACGGTAAACAAAGCGGCTGACAATTGCGTGTAAGTTTGTTGGAAAGCCGCTCGCATCAGCTGTCTCTAGTGGATAAACCAAGCGTGCTTTGATCCAGGCGTATCGCTCCCATTCGCGTCCTTGTACTAGAAAATACTCTTCTAACATTTCTAAACTAGAGACTAATGGCCCAGAATCCCCATTCGGTCGTAAACGCATATCCACTCTAAATACAAAACCCTGAGGAGTCATCTCAGTTAAGTAGCGAATAATTTTTTTACCTTGTAACTCAAACCATTCATGGTTCGAAATGGACTTATTACCACCAACAGTTGTTCCATCACATTCATATAAAAAAATCAAATCAATATCTGAACTGACATTGAGTTCTTTAGCTCCCAACTTGCCCATGCCAATAATCCACAATGGGATAGGCTGAGCCTCGGCATTTTGTGGCAGTCCATATTGAACACTTAAAGCATTTTGAGCATATTCACTTGCATATCTCAAGCCCAGCTGCGCCATCTCTGTAACCGCTTGCATGACCTCAGTTAAGCTTGCCAAGTTAGCAATATCACGCACGCCGAGCCACAACATGACTTTTTGCCTAGCCAATCTCAAATTGGCTAAAAAATTAGCCTCATCCAAATTAAGCCAATGGTCCTTGGGTAATTCTTTCTCAAAGATGAGTCTAATTTCCGAAATAGCTAATGGTTGAGGCGTTTTTTCCTCTAACCACTGCTCCCATGTTGGATTAGCACTCAACCAGCGTTGAACGAATTGTGAAAAATCTTTACTAATTTGAATGGGGGTTGTCATAAATTCCAAAAAATCAAGGAATCTTCAAAAACGATCAGCGTTCATCGCTTTAGTAGATAATAAGGTTTAATTTGTCTTATCTATTTTGCACTGCAAAAACTGAGTAATTATGCTTCAAAAGCTTCAAAAACTTCAACTAGACAAACTTTTTTTAAACGGAAAAAGGTTCATTATCTATTCTACCTACTTCGGGGTAGGTGTCTTCTTATTTGTCGCCGTTTTTTCGCAAATTATCATCAGATATCTTTTGTGGCCACTAGTCCCAAATTACCTACCTCAAATTAATCAAGTCATTAGTCAGTCGATCAGTGCTGATTTTCAAATCGGAGAAGTCAGGACATCTTGGAAAGATTACCGTCCCGCCTTTTCAATCAAAAATATCAAAATATCAAACCCGGTAGAAGAGGTAAATTCAATTAATAAAATTGGCTTAATTGAAAATAATTTGTTAGAAGTGCCACAAGTAGATGGAGTGATTAATTGGAATAGTCTTTGGGATTTATCTCCCCATTTTCAATATTTATCCTCTCAAGGTGTAAAGATACTTTTATCTAGAAACCCTAAAGGGGTTTGGAACATCGGGGGAGTTACTATACATCCGAGTGGTCAAGACTCTCAAATGCTTTCTTGGATTATGAGTGAAAGTGAATTGTATATTGGAGATCTACTCCTTGAGATTCATGATCAATTTGAAGAGGCTGCCAATTTTTCTCTAAAAATTGAAGCAATGACCCTCAAAAACAAGAGTTTTGACCATCTCTTTAATCTCAAATTAAGTTCTAAGGATTTAAACGGGGATCTCATTGCGAATGGAGAATTTAAACATCGCTTTGGCGCAAGTAAAACAAATGTCAAAAATTGGCAGGGGCACTTTAACTGGTCTGTTAATAATCTTGATATTAAGCAAATTTTAGATTTGACGAATATTCCTGCCCGAGGAAAAATTGGTGGGCTTGTGTTTCGGGGCGAATATGACCTTTTCTATGGAGGTTTGACAAAAGGTTCCACATTTTTAAACGCCGATGATATTAATTTTTATTGGAAAAACTCAAAAAATAATTTATTACTCAAGCATCTGGATACTCAGCTAGAACATCGGATTGATAATAATCAACAAGTTTTATTTACCAAGAATTTTCAGTGGAGTACTAGCAATACAAAAAATCCTGATACCTCTTTGACCGATATTGAAATTAAATTCGCAATACCCAATTCCAGTAATGAATTCACACATGTTTCTATACAAACTCCGTATTTAAAATTAGAGCCCATTCATCAATTAGCTCTCAGCCTTCCCTTGCCGAATCAATGGTTAAAAACTTTGAGAGACCTAGCAATACATGGAGAGGTGAAAGATTTAGATGCAAAATATAATCACCATTCTTCTACCTTGGATAAATTAAAGTCTAGTATCAATCCCCAACCCTATATTGAATTCCATGGAATGCTGCGAGAAGTTGGTTGGAATGAAATTCCTTCAATGATTCCTGGTATTCAAAATCTTAATGGAGAAATTTCAGGCTCAGATTCTTCTGGTCATATCGTTATCGATTCACCACAAATTCGAGTTCAAGCTGGGGACTTCATCGCTGCAAAAAATCTTGACTTTGAGAGGATGCAAGGAATATTGGATTGGAATCATAACAGTGATAAGTCTTTAGATGTGCAGTTAAGTGACGTTGTTATTACAAATAAAATGCTAAGCCTTCAAGGTGTCGTCAAGTATCTTCATCCGACTAAAGGCGGTAAAGGAAAAATTGACCTCAATATGAGTCTGAATAATACGCAACTTCCTTATTTAATGACTTTATTACCGAAAACCATCTCTGTTGATGCTCTTAAATATCTTCAAGGAACTATTATCGATGGAACTCTCGCTTCTGGGAACATAAGGATTGAAGGGGATCCGAAAGATATTCCTTTTATTAAAGAATCTAGTAGTAAATTTCTAATATCTTCCCAATTCAAAAACGTAACGTTTAGGCCCTTACCCACCCGAAATGAAATTCCAGGTGAATGGTTGCCAATTGAAAAAGTAGATGCAACGTTATCAATTAAAAATGAATTGCTGACAGTACAAATTCCAACTGGTCAATATAAAGATACCATGGCCAAGAATTTTAACGTCTCGATGAACTTAAAATCCAAACCAACAAAACTTGAAGTCAATGGAAATGTTAATGGCAAAGCTAGCGATTTTAAAAAATACATTCTAGCCTCTCCCCTTGGTTTTAAATATAAAGAGTCATTGGATACGCTGGATTTGAGTGGTGATGCCGGCTTAAACCTATCGATCTTAGAGACCTTTCAGGCTTCAAACCCTACTCGGGTTCAAGCAGATTTATCTTTATCAAATAATCAAATCCGCTTTAAGGATTTACCCGTCGGCAATATCAATACGGGGAATGTTCTGCTGGATCAAAAAGGAATTAAAACAATTAATATTTTAGGAAATTGGTTAGGTGGTCCATTGGCCGTTCAGACTAATAATAAACTCATCGAGGTTACAGGTAATTTAGATGCTAGTAAATTAATGGAAGCATTAGGGGTAGCCGTTCCAGTATTAAATAAATCGGTTAAAAACTATTTAAAAGGGAACTTAAATTATCAAAGTAGTTTTACATCCGATAGCGGAAATTTTACAAATTCTACTAGCTTTGATTTACGTCAAGTACAACTTGATTTTCCAGAGCCTATGGTTAAACCTATGGGGGCCCCGATGTTGGGAAATATCAAACTATCTGCCAATAATGGTGTACTAAATTGGCAGTTTAAATTAGATAATTTAATCCAATCGACTGGTACGCTCAAAGATGAAGTTGTAACGAAACATGCCCTAGCAATCGGTAATACTTTGTTGCCACAGGTAGATAAGGGTTTGAAAGTGCATCTTGACCTTGCTTCTTTAAACATGGATAAATGGAACCAATTACTAGATAAGCCGAAAAAAATTGATAGTTTGGATGACGCTAAATCTCTATCAAAAGAAGTCCCTCCCATTGATATTCAAGCGAAGATTAAAACACTCTTCATCGCTAATAAGAAAATCGAAGACCTTACGTTGGAAGCTGCCCATAACCAAAACCAATGGAAAGCGAGTGTGTCCTCTTCCTTAGCAGTCGGTGAGCTCGAATGGACTGATCCCGGTAGTACTCATCCTGCTGGCGCCTTAAAAGCGAAATTTTCTAAATTAACAATTCCGAATAATGAGTCTAAAGAATCTATTACAAGGGGCATCGAAAACTCTTCTGAACAAATGCCTGAACTCGATATTCAGGTAACCAACTTTGCATTAGGTAGTAGACAATTTGGTGAATTAAATGTTCTTGCTACGCCAATAGAAAATACCTGGATATTGCAAAAATTGAACGTTAAAAACCCTAATGGTATTTTTAATGCAACGGGTAAGTGGGAACTAAAAGCGAATAATGAACCAAGTAGAACTTATTTAGACTTTGTTGTTACATCAAATAATACGGGAGAGCTATTAAGTTCCTTAGGTTATGCCGAAGTTCTGGCCAATGGTAAAAGTGACATGGCAGGTGATATTTCTTGGGCTGGCGCACCTTTTGCCTTTAGTACTAAAACCCTAAATGGCAAACTGAAATTTGAAGTAGATAATGGCAAGGTTCTTCAGGTAGACTCTGGTGCTGCAAAGTTATTAGGTATTTTGAGTTTACAAGGACTATTTAAATTTGCTACTTTAAATTTTTCTGGCAGTGTGGGAGAAGTCGTTTCAACCGGTACCTCCTTTGATAAAGTTTCAGCTAGTGCAGTAATTCGGCGAGGAAATCTTCAAACGAATGACTTTGAAATGATGACTACCCCAGCAAAAATATCCATGTCAGGATTAGTGAATTTGAATCAAGAAACGCAAGATCTTCGGGTTGTTATTTATCCAAGGATTAATTTGGGATCAGCAGGGCTTGCGGTCTTTTATTTTACAAATCCAATCATTGGACTTGGAACCATGCTCGGGCAATATCTTCTCTCCTCGGGGGTTAATAAGGCCTTACAGTCTGACTACCTCATACAAGGAAATTGGCAAAATCCTGAAATTGTTCCACTTGATCAAAACGGTAATCCCATTGACCCTGAGGCACTCAAAACAATTCGTAGAAAAAACTTATTAAATGAGACTCCTGGCAAGTCCCCTGAAGAGAGCAAGTTGCCAAATTCCTCAAGTAAAGAACCTTAAAAAGGATATTTTCATATGATTAAAGTTGCTAGTATTCAAATGGTTTCAAGCTCAAACCCCCTAGATAATTTTAGTTCGGCTGAACGATTAATTGGCGAGTGCGCAAAAAATGGTGCAAAAATAGTAGTACTCCCCG
>Ga0208741_10000892_pt1 | contig 13022 bp, 11 predicted proteins | sample CryBogCBE03Jun09_FD_184576 | JGI IMG/M metagenome (GOLD analysis project Ga0208741, IMG submission 184576) | Freshwater microbial communities from Crystal Bog, Wisconsin, USA - CBE03Jun09 (SPAdes) | ecosystem: Environmental > Aquatic > Freshwater > Lake | place: Crystal Bog, Wisconsin, USA...
GCCGTAGCGGTTTTGGTACCCTTAATCACCACTGTTGCATAGGCTATGGCAAGCCCTCCTTTTTTGTCAACAACCTTACCGGTTATTGTTGCCTTGCCCTTGCTGTAAGTAGGTAAGCTTTGCCAAGTATCGTGGTTTGTTGCTGCGTTGTTTTTAGCGGCTTCTTTTGTTGGGTTTAGCCTTGCCTCGGCTGCCTCAGTAAACAGCCTCGCCAGCAAATAATTGCCGTTGTAATAATGGCATTTGGTGGTATTGATGCAAAAAGCTGCTGCTGGCTGTATGGTTATGCTGTCTATCTGCATAGCATTGTTGTGTTCATCCACCAACAGCAGGGTGTACAAACCGCTGTCAATATTGTTTATGGTTCGTACGCCGCCATTGAGTATTTTGGCAGCCGCTGAATACCCATTTGCGTAAAGAACAACGTACCGCAGCGTGGTGTCTTTTGCCACGGTAAACTGTAGCTTACCCTTGCCGGCGTGATTATAATAGTAATTGTTGTATGTGAAGTTTAAAAAATATTGCTGTGGGAATACTTTTGGCGGATCCTTTATAACGGGGTGCGGCGCTATAGTATCGCCCAACACCCATACGGGCTTAGCAATAAGCGGTAGGTAGTATTTTGCTTTTCGCGGTGGAAATATTGCTTTCTTCTCCAACCGCAGTACCTGCTTGGAAATATTGTACTCATACCCCGCCTCAAACTTAAAATGGATATCAAAATTACCAGGGGCAAAAAGGTGCAAGCTGTCGCCACGCTCAAAAGGGCCTACAAGGTGCTTTGCGGCACTCGCCAAATGAATAGTTTTAGACCCATCCCATAGATAACTGTAGTTGGTTTCAACATTATTATCCACCTGCATAATGGAGGATTCCAGTTTGCTTATTTCTTCCCCCGAAAAATAATTTTCCGCAGGTTCAACTTTGCTATTTGGCGGCAGATTGTCAATATCAAACACAAAATCGTGCTTGTAACCGGGCTGTGCGTAAATGCTGTCAATAGTTATAAATGTATTGTACAGCCGTATGCCTATTTGCACATACCCGCCCAGGGTTTCAAAGGCATAGGGCAGGGCCTCGCTAACGCCTTTGTAGTAAACAAGCTGCCGGTTGATGTACAGCATATATACCTGCTGTTTTTGGCCGTGGCTAACCGCATGTACACTTACCTGCGCCGAAAAGCCTGTTATAGGCGTAGGCTTGTCAACATAACCATTTGTAGGAAAAAGCATCTGGTAATAAGCCATGGTATCTAGACCAAAAACTTTTAACCAACCCATGTGTTTACCCAATGGGTAATGACTGGCAATATATGCATCGTCGGTTTCAAATTTATCTCGCTGCAATACGGGCTTTAGCCGGTATTTGGCCAAATAGGGTGGGTCTGGCACCCGAATATCTTTTTTAAATTGGCTATTATAACTTACCGCGGTAAGGTTAACGCCTGGTACAGGCTTGTTGTGGTAATCAGTTACCCCAACGGATAATGTATCTTTCTGGCCGGGAAAAACGGTAGCTGCACCGGACACATTTATTTTAAGCAATTTATACAGTAGCCCAATAGTTTGCTCGCCAAACTCCTCCTCGCCAGCCCACCAGTACTGCCATTTTACGGTGTACATCTTTCTGGCAGTCGCATGGTTGGTTTGCCATCCTATTGCCAGGTCTGATGATTTGCCCTGCGCCTTTATCGCATTGCCATCAAAAACGGTATAAGATACCGGTATTTTATATGGGTTCTCCAGCACAAAACCCAGAGTGTCGCCATTGCTGATGCGCGACAGACTTACCAAACCACTTTTTGAACCAACTGGCACTACTGCTGAGTCTTTCATGCCGTCTTTATCGGTTAACAAAAAAGTATAATTCCGAGCCAGTGGGTCAATCTTCGCTTTAAAAGGAAATTTTACCGGTATGTTTTCCTCTATCCCACCATCAGTAATAACGTGTCCAAGTTGTTCCGCACTTATGCCATTCACCCTGTATTCGGCATATACGGTATCATTTTTTATTTCTGTTACAAGCTCCCTGTGGCCGGGGCTGTACTGTATAGTTATATTTTTGTCCTGCAGTTCGTTATTGCTGTTGGTAAAGGTCATTGTAGCCTTTATGCTTAAACCCGCGTCTGGCAATATGGTTGCCGGTACATCAAATTCCGTTTCCCCCTGCGACTGCAGGGTTTTCTTCTGCGCAAATAGCGTATCAGGTACATACATGCTGTCTTTATAAAAAGCAGGGATGTCTTCGGTTGTTAATATAAGTGTTGCGGATGCATCCAGCAGGGGCAGGCCGTTTGCATCTTTGGCACTGCCAAAAAAACGCATGGTATCCCCAGGGTGATAGGTATCCTGGGCGCTGCGTATAGTAAAACTCGCCACCTCATCCAGCACATAATCTTCTAGCTTAAAATTTTTTGCAATAATGCGCTTACCTTTTTTGGTGGAAAGGTTTACCGTATAATTAATATCGTTCGGCAATGTATCTGACAGTGGGAATTGTGCGATATACGAGCCTGGTGAGGATGGTTGTATGATATCTATCAGCTGCTTGTGTTGTTGCCCGTTTGCATAGTATTCAAGGCTAATATGTGCGGCTTTGTTATACTGCCGCCAATGCCTGTTAAAAACATAGGCTTTAAATTTTACCGTGTCAGTTTGTTTATATTTCGGCTGGTTAAACACCATGGTGCCAGCTGCACCAATGTTATTGGCCTTGTATGTATTTCTCTCCTTAAACAACTGCCCCACGGTGCGGGGCAGCCAGGTAATCATCCTGATAAGCTTTGTGCGGGTAATGTTTTGCCAACGTTGTTGCAGTATGGTTTTATACCGGCCGTCGTCATCTGCCGTTAATGTAATATAAGTTGCATCGCCAGGTGCGAAAATTTTCACCATAGCGCCATCGGGCTTTTTTTGTTGCACACAATAGCTTTGCGACTGGTTGTTAAACACAGCCTCCTTATCATTCACCCACACATGTGCATCATTAATAAAATTACCCTGCTTGTCGCGCACCAGTAGTTGCAGCCGGTGCCTGTTGTTTATTGGGTAAGCAATTAGGTTGGTTACACCCGTAATGTAAGCCTTTACCTCATCCCCGCTTACCCATATAATCACGTATAAACCTTTGGCAAGTTTTGCTTCATCAACACTGTCAGCGTCAAAAATGGCAGTAGGTTTTTGGGTTTGGTAGGCATCCACGTCAATACTGTCTTGTGCTATATATTTTTCGGCCGCTGCCGCGGTAATGTGGTACGCAAAAAACTGGGTGCTTTTTTGGGTAAGGTTCTTGAGGCTGGCCTGTGCGCACAAAAAAAATGGCAGTACCATTGCTGGTATCGTAAGCAGTTTTTTCATATCTGATGTTTGATTGCGCTTTGAGGATGCCGGAAACGAAAAAATTACACAACCGACAGCAGGAATTTTAAAAATAAAAAATATTGGAAGGGGAAACAACTGCCCTTAAAGCCAGTTTCTGTAATAATGTATGCTTCAAATGCACAAATGGTACTCAAGGCCTTTTTTGCGCCATCAAAAACTTCCAGGCAGCTTCAATGGCATCCTTGCTAAACTTTTTCCCGGGCGGCGGCATAAATTTTTCGGCATCAAAATAAATACCAGGCGTACAAGCTGTCTGGGCGGCCTTAAGGTTTGCTATAAATGGGGCAACCGCTGTTATTTTGTTGGCGCTGGTACAACTTAACCGCAAGGCCATGCTGCCGCCGTTATAAAACCCAACAGCATATATGCGTGTAGGGTCGCCTTGGTATTGCTGGATAAAATAACCCGTCATAATGTTAATAAAGCCTGCATCATTAATGGTGTCTGTGGCGGCATGGCCATCCAACTTGGTATTCCAGTGGCCGCCTACCGCGTCTGGATATACCACAATACTGGATGATTCATCTGCCAGCCGGTGTAAGGTTTCGCCATATTTTTTAATGATGGCTGTACCGGTTTCCCCTTCAGCATGAAAAATGAACACCACCGGGTAGTTGCTATTGCGGCCGTATTGCAGCGGTATATAAAAATTAATGCTACGGGGTATGCCGTCAATTACAAAATTACTGCTATAGATACCTTGCGGCCGTACAGTGTTTTCCTGGCTTTGGGCACAGTTTAAAAACGCACCAAAAAGCAAGCAGAGGACAAATACTCTTTTTTTACCGGCAATCTTGTATGGCATCGTGCAATATTTAATTAACAAGCAACTAAGTAGATAAAGGTAACTACATTATTTGGTTACTATAACAAGCGGGCAGCCCAATTTGTGCATACCTTTTAGCCACACACATTGCAGTTTTTAAAATGTTTAATTTTAGCTTAAAACAATTTTTGCAAATTTGTTTTTACAGTATCTTGCGGCTTTAAGGGTTTAGGGTTGAAAAAACCCCGGTAGTCTTGCCGGGGTTCTCTTTTTTGTAACCCCCTGCTCTTTCAACAACGTACATTGGCAACAGTAAATATCAAGCTTTTGCTAACTTAACATTTGCGCCTACCAGCACGGCAATAAAAATTAATATCACAGGAACAGCCGATTATTTTGGGTGCCGTAAAAAACCACATTATGCCAGTTTAATGGCGGTATTATTCACCCTTTTTTAATCAGCCGCTCTTCTTTAGCGTATGTATGCCAAGCTACACAAAGCCAACTTGGGGGCAATAGCATCAAAAGCCCCCTACCGAGGATGCAGAATAAGGCATTTGTTAAAGCAACAATACCCCGAATTTGGCCAATTTTATCCAAAATTCACCTTTCATAACCAACCTAATAAATTCGTTGGTATTATTATTATGCAATTAGTTAAGTTTACCATCTAAAAAACTCCAACATGGGTACGTATAGCCGCAGGCAATTTTTACGCGATGCCGCCATAACAGGCGCAGCAGTAAGTGCCATAAACACGCCATTAAAAGTAATGGCCGCAGAAAAAAAATCAATTGTACGCCTAGGCATGATTGGCGTTGGCTTTAGGGGGCAGTCGCACCTGGAGCAAATGCTTAAGCGCAACGACACACAAATTGTTGCTATGGCCGACCCCGACAAAGTGATGATGGCGATGGCACAAAAAATTGTGGCCGACAACAACAAAAAAGCACCGGTTGAATTTACCAATGGCCCTCACGATTATGTAAACCTGTTAAAAAGAGACGATATTGATGCCGTAATAATAGCCACCCCTTGGGAATGGCATATTGAGCAGGCCATAGCTGCGGTACATGCCGGCAAAATTGCCGGTGTGGAAGTATGCGGTGCCATAAAACTGCAAGACTGCTGGGATGTGGTTAAAGCAGTTGAAAAAACAAAAATACCGGTGATGATGCTGGAGAACGTGTGCTACCGCAGAGATATTATGGCGGTGGTTAACATGGTGCAGCAAGGGCTGTTTGGTGAGCTGCTGCACTTGCAGGGCGGCTATGAACACGATCTACGTGAAGTGTTATTTAACGACGGCACCCCCAACACGGGCCCCGGCGTGGAGTTTGGCGACAAAGGTTTTAGCGAGGCCAAATGGAGAACCATCCATAACATGAACCGCAACGGCGAGCTTTACCCCACCCACGGGCTTGGGCCTGTAGCCACCATGATTGATATTAACCGCGGAAACAGGTTAACGGCTTTGTCGTCGGTGGCCACCAAAGCTCGGGGGCTGCACCGCTTTATCGTTAACCACCCCAAGGGCGGGCCAAACCACCCCAACGCAAAAGTTAACTTTAAGGAAGGCGATGTTGTTACCACCCAAATACAAACGGCCAACGGCGAAACCATTGTGTTAACGCACGACACACTGTCGCCACGCCCTTATAATTTAGGCTTTAGGGTACAAGGCACCAATGGTTTGTGGATTGACAACCATGCAGGTGGTTTTGACGAGGGCCTGATTTATTTTGAAGATAAAAGCCCCAAGAAACATGCCTGGGAAAACCCCAAGGCATATATGGAGCAATACGACCACCCGCTTTGGAAAAAATATGAGAAGGATGCGGAAGGTGCTGGCCATGGCGGTATGGACTTTTTTGTGGCCAATGCCTTTATTGAATGTATTAAACGCGATGCGGAGTTTCCATTGGATGTGTACGACTTAGCCACCTGGTATGCCATAACACCATTGAGCGAGATTTCCATCGCCGAAGGCGGTAAGCTGCAGCAGATACCCGACTTTACTGTGGGCAAATGGCAAACACGCAAGCCTATTTTTGGCAGAGGCACCGAATATTAACAGCCACTTGACAATAAAAAACGCCATGCAGTGCCTAATACGCTTTGTATGGCGTTTTTTTGTACCCAAACTAATAAATTGCCGGGTAAAGGCTTGGCTATAATAACCAGTTGTTGCAACCAAACCGCCTAGGGCAAACGCAAGATGATTTTTTAGGGCCACGCTTGTTAAAAAGCTGGCGTTCGTCATGCTTGCATAGGCAGGCATCTGTCAAAGCTGGGCTTGTTGGCATGCCATTAGGTACCGGTTGGGTAATAAGCCGGCTCGCTAAAGGGTAAAGCGTTGCCTTTAATCGCGCAGGTTTAATTTTAGGAGTTGCCTGCCTACGCAGGCAGGAAGGTTTATTGCCTCTTACAATAAAAACCTGTGTAGAAACAATTATTATGCGTTTGCCCGGGCAAACCGCCGACGTTAAACCTAGTTTTTACACTTACCTTTATGGTAGGCTATTTTGGTTGGCAGCGTTATTGGTACCAAATAAACACATTAAACTACAATTACCATGGCATTTAACACTGCCGTATTTAAAACCCGGGCACTTACATCGTTGGTATTTGTGGCGGTAATGCTGGCCGGGTTGTTGATTAACCAATGGACTTTTTTTCTATTGTTTTCCGCCATACATTTCGGCTGCTGGGTGGAGTACCAAAAGCTAATCGGTAAAATAAACCCTTCTTATGTGAGCATTAACCCTTTGCATAGGTATGGCATTATGCTGGCTGGCTGGGGTTTTATGTTGTTAATGACCAGCGGCGCCTATAAAATTGGCTATCTTAACCTGCAGGTTAGCGGCAAAAGGCTGTTGTATATTATGCCACTGGTTGTAGTATTGTCTGAAATTTTTTTCACCAAAGGCAAATTGGATTTTCAGCGTTTGCGCTATTCCTTGCTGGGTATTGCCTATATTTCGCTTCCCTGCGGGCTATTGGTACAAATTTGGAGCAAGGGCATTGGCTTCGAAACCGATTTTGGGTTTATACCGGTAATGCTGCTAATTGCCTCTATTTGGATTAACGATACCATGGCCTATTTGGTAGGCAGTTTTATTGGCAAAACGCCTTTTTCAAAAGTGTCGCCCAAAAAAACATGGGAAGGTACCGCAGGTGGTGCCGTGCTGGCTGTGGTGGCGGTATCGCTGCTGAGCAAGTTGGTTTTAGGCACTGATATCTTGCTGGTGATGTTTATGGTGCTTATTGCAGTGGTATTTGGCACCATGGGCGATTTGCTGGAAAGCTGGTTGAAACGAAAGGCCAACGTGAAAGACAGCGGCAGCATCATGCCTGGCCACGGCGGCTTTTTAGACCGTTTTGATTCTTTGTTAATCGCCACACCGTTTGTTTGGCTATATGTGGAGTTTGTGCTATGATGCAACGTTGGGGTAGTAAGCGTTAAATAACAATACCGTCCCTACAGGTTATTCATCTTTCGCAGTTTATCTACACCATAGGTACCTAATTATTTAATGGCGTATATTCGCAGCCCCAATAAAATTTACAATGACCATACACAGAGAAGGATATAAAAGCATAGGCATAACAGCGCTTATTTTTGGCATCATAAATATTATTTCGTTTACCTTTTTAAGTGCATCCCTGCCTTGGTTGGCTGCTATTATTTTTGTGGCTACGCTTGTTTTGTTGCTTTTCATTATTTCATTTTTTCGCATACCCGCGCGCAAGCTAACGCAGGATGCCAATGCTATTATTTGCCCTGCCGACGGCAAGGTGGTGGTGATAGAAGAAATTACCGACTCAGAATATTTTAACGACCGGCGCATACAGGTAAGTATTTTTATGAGCCCCGCCAATGTGCATGTAAACCGTAACCCCATTAGCGGGGTAGTAAAATATAGCCAATACCATACAGGTAAGTACTTGGTGGCTTGGCACCCAAAATCATCCACCGAAAATGAGCGCCACAGTGTGGTTATTGAAAATGCCAAAGGTATTATCTTGGTTAAGCAAATTGCCGGGGCTTTGGCTAAACGTATTTGCAATTACCTTACCCCCGGCCAAACAGTAAAACAAGGCGAAGAGCTTGGTTTTATTAAGTTTGGCAGCCGTGTTGATGTGCTGTTACCATTGGATGCAAAAATTACGGTACAACTAAACCAAGTGGTTAAAGGCGGCGTTACTGAGCTTGCGGTTTTTTAACCAGCGCAAATTTTAACAACCCAATAGGGTAATTTTACTTAAACTTGCAATGCACATTAAAACCGTATAAAACTAACTATATGAAAAAAGGACTGATGATTGTTGCGGCTGCGATGCTTTTTACCGGTGTGGCTTTTGCCGACGGCACAAAAAAGAAGGCAAAAACAACCTGCAACAAGCATGAAGGGAAAACTTGTAGCAAAAAGAGCATGGATTCCGAACCAAAAGATAGTACCGCTGTGCCTGCCACAAAAAACTAATACTGTTTTTACAATAGGGTTCGGCCGTAAAATGCAGGTTGTCCTGTATTTTACGGCCGAATTTTTTTGCCATTACCAATTCAGCAAAGCTAGTACCTGCTCTAGGTAACGTTTATCAATTTCATCATAATCACCAAGTTTTTCACTGTCTACATCAAGCACAGCCACCACTTGGCTGTTGCTGATTACGGGCAACACAATCTCAGACCTCGACAGGCTGCTGCAAGCAATATGGCCGGGAAATTTTTCAACATCGGGCACTACTAGTGTTTTAGCCTCTGCCCAACTGGTGCCGCAAACACCGCGCCCTTTGCGAATGCGGGTGCATGCTACTGGCCCTTGAAAAGGGCCAAGTACCAGCTCATCGCCTTTTACCAAATAAAAACCAACCCATAACCACCCAAACTGCTCCTTTAAAGCAGCAGTAATATTAGCAAGGTTGGCAATTAAATCTGTTTCGCCCTCAAGCAAGCCTTTTATTTGCGGTAGTAAGCTTTGGTATTGCTCTTCCTTACTTCCTTCGGCTATATGTAAGTCTTCGCTCATAGCTTGTTTTACTTTTAAGCACCGTAAAAGCGCACAACAAATATTAACTGGCCATATTTTTTTTACCTTCAATGGTTTTAAAACCATTATGGCCTGTAAAAATGGGCTTACACCGATTATTTTTTTCAAACCTTGGTTACAGGCACAACATTTGCAAATTACAAATTGTTTATACACTACTTATGATACAAAACGCACCAACACCCCTGCTAGTTACCGCAGTATATGTTTTTACCTGTTTACTGCTGCAAGCCATTGACGTAACGCGCGGCTTTGGCACCATTATGTTGTATGCGCTGCCCGCCGTTGTTGGTTGGATGGCGTGGGCGGTTTTTACCTACGCAAAAAGCGTTGCCCAAAGGCTTAAAGACGATGAATTTGGTTATGGCGGCTAAATAAAAACCCCGCAAAAAGCGGGGATTTATAAAGTAGTTTTCAATTACTATTCTGCTTCTGCCACCACTTCCTTCACCTCGGGTATCATGCGCTTCATCATACCTTCAATACCTGCCTTAAGGGTAATCATAGACGATGGGCAACCACTGCAGCTGCCTTGCAGCATCAGGTTTACAACACCGTCGTCGTAGCTTTTAAATTGTATGGCACCGCCGTCCATTTCAACCGCAGGTTTTACATAATTATCCAACAGTTCTTTTATCCTTTTTACCACATCATCATCGTCGGCCAGCACAATGTTTGTTGATTCTGGCTTCACCTTTGCCACTTCTTCCTCATTAACCACGGGGCCGCCGGCCTCCAGGTAATCTTTCAAAAATTGTTTAATAGTCGGTATCACGTCCTGCCAATCTTCCGTATCGGATGTTTTTGTAAGCGTAACAAAGTTGCTGGCTATAAAAACACTTTTGATGAAAGGGAAGCTGAACAGCTCTTTAGCCAGTGGCGAGGGGCCTGCCGCACTTTCATCCGGAAAATCAATACTCTTGCCCGGGTACAATAGTTTGTTGGCAACAAACTTCATTGTAGTGGGGTTGGGGGTCATTTCAGTATAAATACTTATAATCGTATTACCCGTTTTAATCATAATGTAATATTTGCAGGGGCAAAAGTAGCAAACTGGCGGGTGATGTTGGTGATTACCACCCGCATGAGCGGTTTTTTAGGGGTATTTTTTCGTTTATCGAAACCTACCAAGCATACTATGGCTGCATTGCGTTGGGAAGTAAATATTGCGTCAGCCAAAAGCTTGGTAAATCAGCGCAAGGCAACTTAGACAGCCCATTACGGAACGTTAACGTAAATTTTAAAAAAAAATTCCCACATTTTATACAAACATCAGTAGTTTTACGCCCTCAAAACTATTTTTGGTTCACCCATATATTTTGAACTGAAGTTGAAACAGAACACAACACATATCAATTGTAATGCTTTCCACCCTTCGCTGGTGGGTGTTGTTTCTTTGTGTAACCCAACCTGTTTCCGACCGGAACGACGACCTCGTATCTGATATTCCTTTTTTTGCAGCCAGCAATTCATTAAGGATTTATTACAGTAAATCCCGCTGTGCCGTTCGCCCCTCTTTTTTATTGCATATTTTCAATTTTACAAACCGTGGAACAAAATACTGATATCATTATACGTGTGGCCAATAGTGGCGATAAGCACTATGCCGAAACCATTACCGAGGAAATGGAGTCATCTGCCAAGGCTAGGGGTACTGGTATTGCCAAGCGAAGCCCTGAATACATTGCCAAAAAAATGGATGAGGGCAAAGCAGTTATCGCCGTCTTGAAAAATGGCACATGGGTGGGCTTTTGCTATATTGAAACTTGGAGCCATGGTGAGTATGTTGCCAACAGTGGCTTAATAGTGGCACCCGCTTTTCGTAAAAGCGGCGTGGCAAAAGGCATTAAGCAAAGGGTTTTTGACTTGAGCAAAGAAAAATACCCCGAAGCCAAAATATTTGGCTTAACCACAGGGTTGGCTGTAATGAAAATTAACAGCGAGCTGGGTTATGAGCCCGTTACATACAGCGAGCTAACACAGGATGAAGCATTTTGGGCAGGTTGTAAAAGCTGCGTTAACTATGATATTTTAATGAGCAAAGACCGCAAGAACTGCATGTGTACAGCCATGCTATACGACCCCAAAGACCACTACAAACCCGAGGAAACAAAAGAGCATTTTGAACAAAACAGCAAATTGTACGAAAGGCTGTTGCGCTGGAAGCAAAGGCTTTTTCACGAAAAACACGAAAAAGATAACAATAAAACAACCAGTTCTGCAAGGGCTAAATCAGTGCTGTTTCATTTCTTCAACTTTTAGAAAAAATGCAAGCAGTTATTGCCCAACTTGAGGAGCTAGTGCAGGCAAACGCCCGTAGGCTGCAGGCCATTGCAGAGGAGGATTTTGCGCAAAAACTAACCCAAGAGCATTGGAGCAAAAAAGAGATCCTTGGCCACTTGGTTGATTCCGCCCAAAATAATATCCAGCGCTTTGTTAGGGCGGGCTATGAAAACAGGCCGCATGTTGTTTACGACCAAGATGTTTGGGTGGCGGCGCAGGGCTACCAAAACTACCCTACCGCAGCGTTGATAATGTTATGGCAGTTGCTGAACAAACATATTTGCACTGTACTTAACAACATGCCGGCTGACATTTATAGCCGCCTGTGCGATACCGGCCGGGATGAAGAAACGCTTTACACCGTTGAGTTTTTGGCAAAAGATTATATAGTACACCTTGTACACCATTTAAAACAAATATTTAATACGTAAGATGCAAGAATCTACAAAACCGGGCGCAGGCCGCCGTGTTGTACTTGGCTTTAGTGGCGGGCTTGACACCACATTTTGTGTAAAGCACCTTGGTGAAGACGAGGGCTTTGAAGTACACAGTGTTATTGTAAACACAGGCGGTTTTAGCCAAGAAGAACTACAAAAAATTGAACAGCATGCTTATACATTGGGCGTAAAAACGCATACCACGGTTAACGCGGTAAAAGGCTATTACGACCGCATAATAAAATACATAGTTTTTGGCAATGTGCTTAAAAACAATACCTACCCCCTTAGCGTAAGCGCCGAAAGACTGGTACAGGCATTGCATATTGCAGAACATGTTAAAGCCCTACATGCCGATGCGGTTGCCCATGGCAGCACCGGTGCCGGCAACGACCAAGTTAGGTTTGACATGGTGTTTAACATTATGATACCCGGTGTGGAAATAATTACCCCCATACGCGACCTTAAACTAAGCCGCGAGCAAGAGATTGATTATTTAAAAGGCAAGGGCGTTGACATGAACTTTGCAAAAGCTGCCTATTCCATCAACAAAGGCTTGTGGGGTACCAGTGTAGGCGGCAAAGAAACCTTGTCATCAAAAGGTTTGCTGCCCGAAGAAGCTTGGCCCACCCAAGTAACCAAAACAGCCAGTGAAGAAGCCGAGCTGGTATTTGACAAAGGCGAATTGGTAGGCGTTAACGGCCAAACCTTCCAGCACCCATCAGAAGCCATACAATACTTACAAACCATTGCGGGGGCATACGGCCTTGGCAGGGATATACATGTGGGCGACACCATTATTGGTATTAAAGGCCGGGTAGGCTTTGAGGCAGCGGCACCCATGGTTATTTTAAAAGCGCACCATGCGTTGGAAAAACACGTGCTAACAAAATGGCAGCTTAGTTGGAAAGACACCATTGCCAATTTTTACGGCAACTGGCTGCACGAAGGGCAGATACTAGACCCCGTTATGCGAGATATAGAGGCATTTTTGCAAAGCAGCCAACAAAATGTAACAGGCAAGGTATTTGTACTGCTGCAACCATACCGTTTTCAAATAATAGGTATTGAAAGCAAATACGACCTGATGAGCAGCAAGTTT
>Ga0208741_10000895_pt1 | contig 13007 bp, 13 predicted proteins | sample CryBogCBE03Jun09_FD_184576 | JGI IMG/M metagenome (GOLD analysis project Ga0208741, IMG submission 184576) | Freshwater microbial communities from Crystal Bog, Wisconsin, USA - CBE03Jun09 (SPAdes) | ecosystem: Environmental > Aquatic > Freshwater > Lake | place: Crystal Bog, Wisconsin, USA...
AAAAGGTTCTGGGATAATGATTTCATCACCCGGATCGAAGCAGGCCATGAACGCAAACAGCAAAGCTTCGCTACCACCGGTGGTAATAAGTATTTGTTTGTAGTCTACATCAACGCCTACACTTTTATAATACTTTACCAGCTTTCTGCGATAGCTTTCGTTGCCCGCACTATGCCCGTAATCCAATATTTTAAAATCGCTATTGCGTACTGCATCCAGCATCAACTGAGGCGTCTCAATATCTGGCTGACCAATATTTAAATGGTATACTTTAATTCCTTTTTCAACAGCAGCTTCTGCATAAGGAACAAGCTTTCTAATGGGTGATGGGGGCATTTCCTGCCCACGCTTACTTATTTGTAACATAAATCTTCTTTAGAAGAAGTTATAAATTATAAGTTATGAGTTATAAGTGTTTTGGGCAACTCATAACTCATAACTCATAACTCATATCTATCTTAGTCTATCTGCGCTTTTTACTAATTGTTCGTCTTTCCAGATGCCCCTTGCGGCAAGCAATAATAATACAGGGACTGAAAGAGGAATTGTTGCTGTTAAATTATATGTACTTTCTTCAGAGATAAAAGATTGACTTTGCCAGTAGTATAGACCAAGTATAAGTATAGATATCAAAAAAGAAAATATTGTCACTCTTAGTTGCAGCCTTCTATTTTTATATAAAAAGATAGCAATGAATGACGCTATTGCCACGGCTGTGGTCGTTACGATTAATAAAAGATTATACTGCCCACTTACAAATACAACTGGCTTAGGAATCACATCCTTAATGCGATGCCCGCTGAAAGTAGACGTTTTAAGGGATAAAATCCCTAGTATACTTACTAGCAAAAGCCATATTGTCTGGATACGTTGTATCATAATTAATTGAGATTGGATAATTGATAATTGATAATTTTAAGCAGTACACTTGTCAATTATCAATTGTCAATTATCAATTACTAAAGCTCTGGGTATAATTTAAATTGCGTCATGAAATCATTCACTTGTTTCTTCACAGCAGCTATTTCTGCTTCATTGTCGGCATTCATCAATACCCTGTCAATAGCGTCTACTACAAATTGCATATCGCTTTCTACCAAACCTCTTGTTGTAATAGCTGGCACACCAAAGCGGATACCACTCGTGATGAAGGCACTCTTATCATCAAAAGGTACCATATTTTTGTTGGCAGTGATGTCTGCTTTTACCAATGCTTGTTCTGCTTTCTTACCACTGATGTTCTTATTTCTAAGGTCGATCAGCATCAAGTGATTATCTGTACCACCACTAATCAAGTGATATTCCTTATCCATGAATGCCTTTGCCATAGCTTGTGCATTCTTTTGAACTTGTTGTTGGTAAACCAAAAATTCATCAGTCAATATTTCGCCAAAAGCAACAGCCTTTGCAGCTATCACGTGTTCCAACGGACCACCTTGAATACCAGGGAATACAGCCAAGTCTATCAAGCTGCTCATCATACGGACATTCCCCTTGTTGTCTGTTAGTCCAAAAGGATTTTCGAAGTCTTTACCCAACATAATAACGCCACCACGAGGACCACGCAATGTTTTGTGGGTGGTAGAACTTACAAAATGACAATGCTCGAACGGACTATTCAACAATCCCTTGGCTATCAATCCAGCAGGATGTGCGATATCAGCCCAAACCAATGCACCCACTTCATCAGCAACTGCACGGATTCTTTTATAATCCCAATCGCGGCTGTAGGCACTTGCCCCACAGATAATCAGTTTTGGTTTGAGGGAGCGGGCTTTGCTTTCCAACATCTCATAATCAATCAAACCAGTTTCCTTTACCACGCCATAAAATTGGGCATTGTACAATTTACCACTATAATTTACCGGGCTACCGTGGGTGAGGTGACCGCCCATGCTTAAATCCAATCCAAGGGTTGTATCTCCAGGTTGCAACACAGCCAAAGCAATAGCCGCATTTGCCTGTGCACCACTATGGGGTTGCACGTTGGCATATTCTACATTAAATATTTGCTTCAAACGATCGATAGCCAATTGTTCTGTCTGGTCTACTATTTCGCAACCAGCATAGTAACGGCGTCCAGGATACCCTTCGGCATATTTATTCGTCAGTACGCTACCCATCGCCTGAATTACTTGTAACGAAGTAAAGTTTTCACTCGCTATCAATTCTATACCATGACGCTGACGCTCTAATTCCTGATTTATCAGGTCGAAAACCAATGTATCTCTTTGCATTTACTATGTTTTATATGAGGGGATTAGTCCTCTTTTAAAAATCGAGGCGCAAAAATAGCAGTTGCTGTCGAGTAGGCAATAAAATTTAATTATTTGTTGTTGATAAGACATTCCAAAACAACCTATTACACATCCAGATTAATTGAACACAAAGAATATTTCCATTGCGTCTGTTTGTTTAGCCTGAGTTTAGGTGGATTTTAACATATCTATCCTTTTATTTGCCTTTTTACATCTAAATACAGGTTTTAAAATGTTAAAAAGATTTTGCCTATTAGGCAAATAAAAATTTCCCGGCCTATGGAAAACATTTCCCGGCCCATAAGAAAGTTTCCTAGGACTGTGGAAATGTTTCTTAGCTCTATAGAAAATATTTCCCGGCCTGTAAGAAAGTTTCTTAGGCCTATGGAAATGTTTCCTAGTTGCACGGAAAACATTTCCCGGCTTGTAAGAAAATTTCCCAGTCCTGTGGAAATGATTTATAGGGCTTAGGAAACAAAGCAAAATAGATGAAGATATAAATATCAGACCTCTTGTAGATGAAAGTAACCGTGCAAGAAAACGACAGAAAATGCTCTACCAGAGTCACTAAACGGACAAAACCAGAAAATTATTATGCACCTTACCACAATGCCATTATCTTCCTATACGTTACATTTGCAAAAATTTTGACAAGAGGTAATGGTGTATTTAACTAGGTTGGAGCATTTTAATGCAGCACATAAATTGTACAATCCCAATTGGAGCAAAGAAAAAAACGAAGAAATATTTGGTGTATGTGCCAATGAAAACTGGCATGGACACAACTTCGATTTATTTGTGACAGTAAAGGGAACACCTGACCCAGACACTGGTTTTTTGATGGATGTAAAGAAGCTGAGCAAGATTATTCAAGAACACGTTATCAAAAAGCTGGACCATAAAAACCTTAATCTGGATGTAGACTTTTTGAACGGAAAAATGTGCAGCACAGAAAATCTGGCAATGGGGATATGGAATGAGCTAGCCCCACACATCCCTTCAGTCGTGCAATTGCACTGCGTAAAACTGTATGAGACACAGCGGATTTATGTGGAATATTTTGGATAATAAGCAGCATTTAATTTATTAAATCGGAAATCGTTTAAGAAATTATTCAAAAATTTTAAACAAAATAAAAGCCTTGTTGGTTTATATATCGTACATCAACTAGAAGATGATAGTTTAAGATACTAGTTTAGAAATATTATTCATCGGTTGATTTATATCTTAAGAATTGTTACCGACTTTGTTGTCGTTCTTTTTTTCTAGCCACTTGGTAAACACACTTTTTACACAGTGCTGGAAAGTTGGTAACGTTAGGTTTCTTAGATTCTTACAAATAAATTTTGTTTTCTCAGTTCCCACAAGAAAGTGATGGATACTAAAGAAATCGATGTTTTATGCAATTTTATATGAATAAAGTAGCCGTTTTTAGAAAAGAACATTTTAATGCTGCGCACCGTTTGCACAATCCCGCATTGAGTGATGCAGAGAATGAAATGCTCTTTGGAAAATGCAATAACAAAAACTACCACGGTCACAATTACGACCTGATAGTTAAAGTTACGGGCGTCCCTGACCCCAAAACAGGTTATGTAATAGATATGAAATTGCTCAGCGACCTAATTACAACTGAAGTGCTAGATAGATTCGATCACAAGAACTTAAATCTGGATACAGTAGAATTCAAAACATTAAATCCTACAGCAGAAAACATTGTAATTGTTATTTACAACCTGCTAAGAGAAAAAATTAATAACGAATTAGATTTAAAAATTAGACTTTATGAAACAGAACGAAATTTTGTCGAATATCCATCTTAACGAAGACAATAAACTGGTACTTACCGATGCGGATATTATGATTGATGAAATAGGAGATAACCATGTTCTTACCTCGGTAGACACCCCTATGAGGAGTGATGCATTTGTACTAAGCGAAGAGGAGAAAATTGCTGAGATTGAAAAACACTTCAAAGCAATAATGTATACGTTGGGTTTAGATCTTACAGATGATAGCCTGAAAGGAACACCTCGCCGTGTTGCAAAGATGTATGTGAAGGAAATATTCAGCGGACTGAATCCTGAGAATATGCCGAAGATTGCTTTGTTCGAAAACAAGTACAAATACAATGAGATGCTGGTTGAAAAGAATATCTCTTTTTACAGCAACTGCGAGCACCACTTTGTACCTATTATGGGTAAAGCACACATTGCCTACATCAGCAATGGAAAGGTGATTGGTTTGAGTAAACTAAATCGTATTGTAGAATATTTTGCAAAGCGTCCACAAGTTCAAGAAAGGTTGACTATGCAGATTGGTAAGAAATTACAAGAAATATTAGGTACAGATGATGTGGCAGTGGTAATAGATGCAAAACACTTATGTGTTTCTAGCAGAGGTGTTAAAGATGATACCAGCAGCACCATAACTGCCTTCTACGATGGCGCTTTCAAGGATGAAAAAAGAAAGAATGAATTCTTGAAATACCTCGAATTAAATACAACATTTTAAGATATTAGTTATTAGATAGTAGATATTAGTTTCATCCAATATCTACTATCTAATAACTAATATCTTACTTTCACTTCCGCACTCTATCTGCATTCTTTGCTATAAAATCACTCCAGCCTTTCAACCCCTTAGTTTGTTTCCCCAATACAGAATTTGATTGATAGTGATGACATAACGCAACCGCTAATGCATCGGTAGCATCGTAATATTGTGGCTTCTCTTCTATCTTCAACACATTCTTCAGCATCATCCACACCTGTTCTTTGTCTGCATTGCCGTTGCCGGTAATAGATTGTTTTACCTTTTTGGGACTATATTCTGTAATGTCCAAACCTGCTTGCATCGCCGCTGCAATAGCTACGCCTTGCGCACGTCCGAGCTTCAACATACTCTGTACATTCTTGCCAAAAAAAGGTGCTTCAATGGCGAAGGTGGTTGGCTTGTATAACCGCACTAGTTCAACCACTTTAGTATGTATTTTCTCCAGCCGTTCATAGATGTCTTCATAGCCGGTGAGTTTCAATGTATCCATCAAAAGCACTTGTGGTTGATTGCCATCGGTTCGTAGCAAAGCGTATCCCATCAATTGCGTTCCCGGATCTATCCCTAGAATTATGTTCGTTTCTTGCATCAATTGTTGTTATTTAACACTGCTATTAACAGTATTGCGCGATGTGAAAATAGTTATTCAGCATCACTTTGACCGCTATATCTTTATATGGTGTTTCTTTGCAACTAAATTTATAACGCCTGAACAAGCAAATAAAAATATTACTGAACTATTTCGTCGGGCCAATCCTTTTCATTTGGTTGTCTTATAGCATCTACCAACAGATTGTAGCACAAAAAGACCTGCACCAATCATGGAACATGATCGTAAATACTTTTAATAGTCCCAAACAATGGTTGCTGTATATGGTCATACTATTAATGGTGGTCAATTGGGGATTGGAAGCAAAGAAATGGCAGTTGTTGATGAGCCCCATACAATCACTTACATACAAACGTGCTTTCAGGGCTGTTTTCAGTGGACAAGCACTGGCACTTGGAACCCCAAACAGGGTAGGGGAATACGTGGGAAGAATTGTTTACATGAATGATGGCAACCGACTTAGGGCTCTGTCTCTTTCTGCTGTAGGAAGTGTGGCACAAGTGTTAGTGACATTCTTTATTGGCTTTTGGGGATTGATGTATGTTCATTTTCTTTTAAGTAACAACCTGTCACTCACCCACAGTCTATCAATTGTTTGGCTGACGGGTCTGCTTACAGTCGTATTTTCTTCCACTGTTTTCCTAGGTCTTTTTTATTATAACCTGGCATGGTTAACTAAGGTGTTCGAGCGGATTCCTTTTGTAGCCAAATACAGTTATTTCATCCAGAAATTAGAAACCTTGCACCGAAAGGAATTAACGAACATTCTTCTCCTTTCCTTTGTTCGTTACAGCGTCTATGTATTGCAATACCTCCTCCTTTATACTTTTTTTGGCATCAATATTATATGGTGGCAGATTATTTGCCTTACCAATGTTCAATTGTTGATTATGACCATTGTACCTAGTATTGCACTGGCAGAAGTTGGCATCAGAGGAAAGGTAAGTATCGCCCTGTTCTCTTTACTCACAAACAATTCTCTAGGTGTTATTGCAACGGCAGCAAGCATTTGGCTCATCAACCTGATTGTGCCTGCATTAGCCGGAAGTTTACTGATACTTGGATTAAGGATTGTTAGAAAATAATGTTTATGAAGTCACTTATTATTGCTTTTCTGTTTTTGTTGATGGGTATCCGTATTTGTTCCGGCAATGAATTTTGTGGTATCACCAATACTGCGTTCAAAAATGACGAAAAAATCACTTACATCGTTTATTATTCTGTAATTGGATTGTATGTAAATGCAGGCAGTGCCACGTTTACTGCCAATCTGGAAAAATATGCCGGAAAAACAGTGTACCATGTCGTTGGTTCAGGCTCTAGTAATCCTAGTTACGACTGGATTTTTAAAGTGAGGGATCGTTATGAAAGTTATATAGACACTGCTAATTTACAGCCACAAAAGTTCATGCGAAACATCGACGAAGGAGGATACAAACAGCAAGAAAGTGCAACATTCAATAATGAAAAGAATACGGCTACTACCCTCAAAGGCACCATTCAAATACCCAATTGCACACAAGATGTTTTAAGCTCCATTTATTATGCGCGTAATATTGACTACAACAAATACAAACCAAATGACAAGATTCCCTTTTGTATGTTCTTAGATAATGCAGTCAATAACCTGTACATTAAATACTTGGGTAAGGAGCAGATAAAAACAAAATACGGAACATTCAATGCAATTAAATTCAAGCCGCTCCTAGTGAAAGGAACCATTTTTGAAGGAGGAGAAAAGATGACGGTTTGGGTAACTGATGACGCCAACCATGTACCTATTCGTATTGAAAGCCCCATTGCTGTTGGTTCGGTAAAAGTAGATATGATGGGATATGGCAACCTGCGTCACCCGCTTAGTTCTCTTGTCAAATTGCGTTGATACTATAACAATCATTACATCAGCTTATACATTTTTCCCGGTAGACACACCAACATATTCTGAAGTTCCAGGTTCAACATCGCCACTGCAACACTGCTGCTGCTGAGCCCCGATGTCAGGTATATTTCGTCTATGTGCACCGTCTCCTTGCTTTGTAAAATGGTGACAATCGTTTGTTCATCCTTACTTAGTTCCACAAACAATTCCCGTTGCTTTCGAGCAGTTACCTTCTTTTGTTGCCAGCCTAGCACTTCTATCATTTGCTCGGTGGTGGTAAAGATGGCTGCTTTATTTTGTTGTATCAGTTTATTGCAACCCACACTCTTTGCGTCAGTCACTTTTCCCGGCACGGCAAATAAATCCCTGTTATAATCATAGGTAAGCTCTGCGGTAATCATACTCCCGCCTTTTGCAGCAGTTTCAATTACAATGGTGCCATCCGCCATGCCCGCTACAATTCTGTTTCTTCTAGGAAAGTTGTGTTTGTCTGGTTTTGTAAAGCGTGGAAACTCCGTCAGCAATCCCCCATTCTGCAACATCTCTTTGGCGAGGTTGGTGTGTTGTGCAGGGTAAATAGTATCTAATCCGTGTGCCAGTACACCCACTGTTGCAAGGTCATTTTGCAGTGCGGCCTTGTGTGCAATGGCATCTATCCCAAATGCCATCCCACTCACAATCAATACGTTTTGTGCCGCCAGATCTTTCACAATTTGCTCTGTCAGTTGCTTTCCATAATCACTGTTCACCCTAGTGCCCACAATACTGATTATACGGGAGGCATTTAAATCTGCTGTACCTCTATAGTACAATACAGTAGGTGCATCAAAACAATTTAATAATCTTTTGGGGTAATCAGCACTAGTAAGAGAGAGTATTCTGATATGGTATGTTTCGCAGAAGTTTATCTCCGCCTCAATAGTCTTAAAGTCAGAAAACTTCTTAATTGCTGTTGCTTTTATCAGTCCAAAACCTTCTATTGCTGCCAAGGTTCTCAGGGGTGCCTCAAAGACTTTAGCGGCAGTACCGAACTGTTCTATCAGTACTTTGGCCTGTATCGGTCCGATGCCAGTTATTTGTGTGAGCGCGATGGTGTGAAGGGCATCTTTCATAGTGATTAGTTATTAGATAGTAGATATGAGTTGTAAATAAGCAATACTAACTAATATCTATTATCTAATAATTAATATCTAACCGTTAATCACTAATCACTACCATTTCCGTTCTCCTGTTCATCGCCCGGCCTTCTTCGGTGTCGTTGCTGACAATGGGTTCCGCGGCACCAAAACCCTTGTATTGAAGTCTGTCTGCTGCAATTCCTTTTTCTATGAAGTAGGTGGTAACAGCTTTTGCGCGGTTGGTAGACAGAAGTAAGTTGTCGGCATTGCTACCCACATTATCCGTATGGCCGTTGATGGCAACGTGCAAAGAAGGGTTCTCGGCTAATATCTGCACTACTTTATCCAGCTCTACTTTACTAGATTCCTTCAGTTTATAATCCTTTGTTTCAAAGAGAATATGCCTCAACACCATTGATGCGTTAACCTCTATGGGCTGCAAATAAATGTTCTCGTGGTACGTACTGTCCGGCGCTTTATTGGTTAGCTTATATACTTTACTATAAAATAAATACCCCCTTCGGTTTACGTTAAAAGTAAAATCCCTTCCTGTTGGCAGGGTAATAAAATAGTAACCAGTTTCGTCTGTTTGCACCAACATCAGCGGTTTGCCCGTGCTATTATCAATCAGTTCCACATTGCAGGGAAGCCCTTTTTTTGTTTTATTATCATAGACATATCCCTTAATAAAAACAGTTTTATACGGTCTGATATCTGCACGCAATTCAAAATGATACAAGTCCAATCCACCACGTGTATCGCTTCGGTCGCTTGCATAATAAGCATCAATACCATTAGGTGCCACCATCATGCTGCCATCGTTTTCGATGGTATTGATGGGGTAACCTAAGTTTTCGGGCGCCCCCCATTTGCTGCTGCTATCTTTACGAACTATAAACAAATCGCTGCCGCCATAGCCGGGCAAACCATCGGAAGTGTAGTAAAAAGTCTGGTTGTCTGCATGCACAAAAGGCGCTTGTTCATTGCCTCTTGTATTGATGGTCGGCCCCATATTGATGGCCGGTCCCCACTTGCCCCGCACATCGCGATAACTCACATATAAATCTGCACCGCCATAGCCGCCCTCGCGTTTACTACTAAAATACAATGCCCTGTTGTCGGGACTAAGACACGGCGTACTCTCCCAGAATTCACTGTTCACATTCGGACCTAAATTTTCAGGCTCGCTCCAGCCTTTTGGCGTGTAGTAAGAGATGTATAAATCGTAATTACCAAAGGTTTTACCCGAAATGTCACCCGCAAAAATCATCCAGTCGCCATCTTCCGATACGGTGATAGCGCCTTTGTAAGTCTCCAGATTCAAATCGCCGGGTATCTTTTCTGCATTGGTAAAATGAATGGGGTCCATCATTTTACTCCTGTAAAAATCTTCTCCCCCCGTTTCATTTCTCCTCGAAAAGACCAGTAAACTGTCATCTACACTTAGCGTTGGCAAGTATTCAGAAAAGGTGGAGTTGATGCTGTCACCCAGATTGATAGGGTTGAATACATAATCCTTATCGGGATGTTTTGCTTTGTAATCAAGGGCAAATTCATAGGATTTCTTCCGGTAAAAACCACTTCTAATGCTCACATCGTCCAGATTGGGGAGGTATAGAAACAAATTGATTGCTGCCAAAGCATCCTCAAATCGGCCCATTCCTGCCAGGTTGATGGAGTAGGAAAGATAGTATCGGGCGAAATAATTGGCGTCTTTGGCGCGTGCTACCTCATAGTAATGCGTTGCCTCTTTATAGTTCTTCAATTCACCAAATACCCCTGCCAGAGAAAGGTATGCATCCACATAATTACTGTCTGTTGCAATAGAAGATTGCAACAAAGGAATTGCTTCGCGAAAGGCATCCTGAGACAAATAGCCCATTGCTTTATTGTAGGACTTGATGGCTTTCTGATTCACTTTTTCGGGACGATAAACCTGCGATTGAGCAGAGACTACAAAGGAAAGAAGCAATAAAACAAGGCAATAGCGCACGGAATAAATTTAAAATTGAGTGTAAATAATTTGAAAGGAGGTAGCAATTAATACATTAAATCTTTTTCTTAAATTCAAGGTTTAGAGGAGTAGTGTCTTATTATAAATAGGTGCTATTAAGCGATGAATATTCAATAAATCTGATAGGGATAGACTCCTAGAATAGTATCTCCCTATTATTTACATTTACTTTAATACCTCTTTTAGAGGTAAGTTGTCTATAAAGCACTTTTCTTAATCGATGAGTTTTCTTCTTTTACAATATGAATGTCATTTCTTACCACTGCAAGGTGCTTTGTTTGTTTCTTAAATTTGGTTAATGCAAATACACCAATAAAGAACAGTGCCCCTTGCATAAATATAACCACCGTGCAACCAAAAGGGAGCAAATAATAGGTTATGAGGATGAATATGAAAGCGACTGATAACAGCGAGAAAAGTATTTGCTTGTGATTAAAACCCCTATCCAAAAGCAAATGGTGCAAGTGTTTTCTGTCGGGGGAAAAAGGGGAGTGCCCATGGAGGATTCTGATAGAAAATACCCGCAAAGTATCCAATAAAGGAACAGCCAATACGCCAAAAGCCATAGCTGGGGGATTGAGCTTTGTATTGATGAGAAGTGTAGAAGATGTTGTTGCCGTCTCTATAAAGCGGATGGCCAGTATTGCATTGACAAGACCAAGTAGCATTGAACCTGTATCTCCCATGAAGATCTTAGCAGGAGAATAATTGTAAATAAGGAATGCAAAAAGGCTAGATGCCACTACAAAACCAAGCATTGCAAAAAAGATATCTCCATTCAGATAAAAGAATAATCCAAAAACTGAACAACTGAGAATCCCCAATGAACCTGCAAGACCATCTATCCCGTCAATCAGATTAAAGGCATTCATGATAACAATAATAGTCATGAGGGTAAGCATGTAGCTAAAGGAGTCAATGATATAGGTAACGCCCAAAAATCCATATAAATTGGTGATGGCTAGACCCGCTTTGAAAATCAGGATGACAGAAACGATTAATTGTCCTAGTATTTTTTTCATTGGACGAAGCTTCAGGATATCATCCTTGATACCATAAAAGAATACCACCAAAAAAGAGGCATAATAGTATTGAAGCTGACTAGCCATTGCTGGAATATTCGGTGCAAGAAGTAAAGCCATCATAAACCCGATGAAGATACCGAGTCCCCCAAGAGAAGGGATTGGCTTTTTGTGAACCTTTCTTTCATCGGGAATGTCATAAATTTTTATTTGGTCGGCAAGTTGAATAATAATAGGTATTGCATAAAAACTTATGATAAAAGCTATGATGACACCAATAATTATATTTCCCATAAAGTTATTTTTTTCTTCTGATGGCAGTGCTATTTGAAAAGTGGGGTTTAAAATGACGTGTGAAAGTAGCTAATTTTCATTAAAGCATTAGAAAGTAAATATTTTTATTGCTATTTTTTAAAGGCAGCCACACATTTAAGTAGGCTGCCTTTTGGTAATTGATTCAGAAAAATTTATTTCACACCCCACGCATGAAACAAGTTTTTCTAGAGGACTGCTGCAAACATAAGCCTATTGATTTTATATACAATGCCTGTTAATACTTATTTTGTTAAAATTATTGCTGTTTCTATATATTCTCTAACGAAATAATTAAAAAAGCCCCCTTTCTATTGTTTTTTTAGGTGCACATTTGCGGTGAAGCATTTGGAGGACACAATTTCAAGATTTTACTATGACAGGTACGGACGCACAAAATAAAATTGAAGATTCGAATATAAAGGTTGCCATTTTTGCCTCTGGGGCAGGTAGTAATGCGGAGAAAATTATAAATTACTTCAGCGGGTATGAGAAGGTAAAAATTACGTTGCTAGTTTGCAATAAGCCCGATGCAGGTGTTATAAAGATTGCAGAAGCCGCAACTATTCCAGTGCTTTTAATAGAAAAAGAACAATTTTTCAGGGGGGATGCCTATGTGGAAATATTGAAGGAATTTGGAATAAATCTGATAGTATTGGCAGGCTTTTTATGGAAAGTGCCCAAACAATTAATTGCAGCCTTCCCTGATAAAATAATAAACATTCACCCAGCTTTATTACCCAACTATGGGGGCAAGGGAATGTATGGGCATTTTGTTCATGAAGCCGTTATTGCCAACGAGGAAAAAGAAAGTGGTATTACGATTCATTTTGTGAACGAAAATTTTGATGAAGGCAAACATATTTTTCAAGCTTCATGCCCGGTATTGCCTACAGACACCCCCGAAACTTTGGCTGCAAGGATACACCAACTGGAGCATGCCCATTTTGCGCCAATTATAGAGACAGTAATCAAAAATCTAGAATAGCAAATTGTAACTACGCATTAAAACCAGGGCTTCTTTTTTGATACACAGTTTGAGCAATAACCAGCCTTTTAAAACATAACCCCTGATAGTGTAAACTGATGGTGCAAGCTTAATGCCAGCAAAATCATTAGCGATTTTGCTTTTATTAGTCCTCCTTTACCTGTTATAATAATAGTTTTTACACAACCTTATCAACGATGTGCATTTATCACATCAAAGAGATTAGTTGTTAACCATTGAGTAATTTGAA
>Ga0208741_10000896_pt1 | contig 13007 bp, 12 predicted proteins | sample CryBogCBE03Jun09_FD_184576 | JGI IMG/M metagenome (GOLD analysis project Ga0208741, IMG submission 184576) | Freshwater microbial communities from Crystal Bog, Wisconsin, USA - CBE03Jun09 (SPAdes) | ecosystem: Environmental > Aquatic > Freshwater > Lake | place: Crystal Bog, Wisconsin, USA...
GGTGTTAAGCGTAACGGAGTATCGACCACAACAAATCCTGTGTCGCTACGATTGTCATTTACTGTTACCAAATTAGGTGCCAATTCTGGGTATTGTGGGCAGGCCAATAAATTAAACTGCACTTGATTTTCAAGTATTTGTGTATTGCTGTCAATGCCGGCTCTGAGTGCTTTTACAATAATAGCCCGCTGAGCTTGGCGACCCATGTAAGGACTACCATCAGCACGATTACCACTGGCTGTTACCCAAGTGCTGGTCTGATCAGGTAATACATCTGGACTAGGGAAAGAAGTAGCATTAAAGTAATCATACTCAAATGTTTTGACATTGAATCCCGAACGACGAGTATTCCATAGCAACATACCTTCGGGGTAAAGTGCAGGATTTGGCGCATCAAGATCCAAATAATTGCTAGTTAACAAACTCTTGATTGTTGGAATTGGATCAGATACAGGATTGGTTGTGCCGTTGGGCGCCCAACGAGCATCAGCAAACAGTATACCATTAATTGTGGTTTGGTCAGTATTGTTAATTTGCACCCACTGATCTTGGCCATTGACTGATTCCCAACGATAAACCAATGGATAATTTTCTAAATTGCCGGTATTGATCCATAAATCACCATACTGCAATGTACTTTGAGCTGCATCGGTTTGTGTAGTCGGTGCTGTAGCACTAAAAATTGGACCTGCGGCATTAGATAACCCTAAATCGTACCCACGAACATCGAGTGGACAATTTTGATATCCAACCCACGCACCGTTGTATTGAATCATGATGTCGGCAGTAGTGGCATCACTATAGTACCAGTAAGTGCCGCTGGCAGGATTTTGATCCGGTGCAGTGGCACTAGCTGTGTATGTAAATGTTGGATATGATGCCCAGTTACTTAATCTATATCCGTCAGTGGCATTGACTCCATTTGTATATGTAACGCCCACACTGTATGCAGTACCTGGGGTAGAATATGGAGTAAATCCTGCTGTAGCTACTGGAGTATGTGTTCCATCCAACAACAAAATATCGCCGCCAGTGGCATGGGTTAAAACTAATTCACCGCTAGAATTAACAGTTGCGCTGACATTTTGCACTTGTGCTTGACTTACTGCTGTTACAAAATCTGCAACGGTTGTACCATTAATTACTGCTGTGCCATACGCACTATACTGAGGAATTCCTGGTTCTGAGGCCAAAATAGTAAATGTTGAACCTGAAACAAAAGTTGGGTTACTATGAGTAGCGGCAATTATAGTTGCTCCTGTGGCATATCTTTCAAGTATTAAAAGTTGTGCAGATTCAAGATTTACAGATCTATCACTTGGATTATACGGATCAATATGTGCATAGGTTGTACCAACAGGAATATTAGCACCACCACCCGATGGGTCAAGTTGATAAATGGCCGCAGGATTGCTTTTATAAATTGGGCAAGATTGGGTTACAAAGTTTCCTAGTGTCGAATTGTATTTTTTAACAACCAAGTTTGCGCCATAGTTTACACTATTAGTTTGCTGAAATACCGAGCCAGTTGGGGCTGGCATGGTCTGATTCGCTCTCCATTTAGGAACTTGATAGTTAGTACCAAATTCATACTGAGGTGCATAATATTCACCAGCGGTAATTCCTAAATCTGTCAATACTGTACCAGTATCAGCAACAATGTAAACAACGCCACCATTATTTACAGATTCTACAATAGTTCCTCCAGCTACATAAGCTTCAGAAAAGGAGCTAGCATAAGATACGGTAGTGGTAGTACAAGCTGTAACAGTATAAAGACCGTTGTATCCGGCGCCAGTACTAGTTAATCCCGAAACAACAATGCTGTCTCCTACAATGTAAGGGGCAGTTGGCTGAGTTGCAAAAGTAAGTGTAGCTGTTGTGCCGTTACCTGTGGCTCCGGTGACCGAAACTGTGTCACCTTTGGCTGTACTATCAGCATAGATATTTAAGGCACCACCAATATTAGCTGCGTAAACTCCAATTGTGTTACATGCACTATTGATACTAGCTGCTATATATTGAACTGTGTTTTCGCCTGGTGTAGAAGAAACCGTGATGGTAACATTGTTAATTTTAAAAGAATTGGTAGCCGTTAATGTAGGATTAGAATTTGTCCCAATAACTGTAGGCCATGCTGTTTTCCATTCGTCACTACCTAACAATACCCAGGTATTATAAAGTTCATCAGCAGTCATGCCATCTTGTAACCAATTAGTCGCGGTTCCGTCCGTTGGGCCGCCACGCTTATAATAAATTGGGTTACTTAGGCTAGTAGCAACTACAGCATATTGTCCAATACTACCATAACTTGATAGCGGCACAGTTGAACTAGGTTCTAAATCTGCGGTAGTTGTAATAACCGACGGCACTTTGTTGGTAAATGCCGAATTAGTAATATTCCATTGATTAATGCCCCATGCAGAATTTGCAGTATCTAACCAAAAAGTATTATTGTTAGGAGCGCCAGTTGGGCGAGTTAAGCTGGCAGTTAGCGCAGCTAAATCAACATCTACCCGTTGAATATATGCTTGATTTGTTACTCCTAACGCCGAGTACGCAGCCAATAACCCGTATTCGTTCAGCTCGTATCCGTTAATAGGGGTGCCAGCTGTGGTATTGTAAAAGAACGGAACACCATATGTAGATAACAAATCGCGTTGACTGGTCATCAAATATAACTTATTAGCGTTGGTGGCCAAAGTACCAGGCGCAACGCCTGTGCCTGCGCCAGAAATTTTATTCTGCGCAGTAGCAATTAAAAAATATGGTATTGAGCCGGAAGCGGCTGGAGTATAATTACTTTGATCAATTACACTAACTTTTACACCAGGTGATAGTAAGGTCATAACAAAATCCTTTTTATTAATAAAGATATTTATCGGTTATGACAAAAACTCAGGCGTATAAGGACCCTACTTAGTAGGTTTTCCACGAAAAATAAGCTAAATATTTGCATGAGACCCATGTGTTTAGCCTGTAAACAACGATTTAGAGCTGTGGCGTATCATCGCAACAACAAGATTCAATATCGCCGACTTTGCGAATGGTGTATACGACGAAGTAAAAAAATCAAACCGGCCGACCCGCGTTGGCAAATAGCTGGCTATAAGAAAAAACCCACTTGCGATCGTTGTGATTTTAGAGCAAAGTATTCAGCACAGTTATTAGTGTATCATGTAGATGGCAATATGAACAATAGTGCCGTTCGTAATTTAAAAACTATTTGCCAAAATTGCGTAGTGGAGGTCAATAAGTCTACTCTGCCGTGGAAGGCTGGAGATTTAGCACCAGATCTTTGATTTGTCGATACAAGTTGTCTAACCCTTCTTGACTGTTATCTAATACTGCATCAAAATCAGTACCGATCCAGGCCCATTCACTAGGATGTATACCTAGCTGTTTTAACAGTTCCTGATCGGGTAAAATGCCGGCATTAGCACCCAACGCGGTTTCGTACCAGTCAGGATCAGACCCTCGGACCACACGAATAACGATACCGCCGGCATCTCTAACTGCCTTAATTTCGTTAGGAAAGCGTACATCCGTAATAACAATGTCGTTGTGCGCTTTAGATAGCTTGTGTTCAAGGCTAGCAATCCAGGTATCATCGTGGAATGCTTTACGAGCAACTTCTGTTCCCCATAATTGTAGAACCAGGCGTGGTGTTAGGTTAGGCATGTTTAAGCGTTTGGCCCACCATGGATCTACTTGTTCTCGCCAGGCTCTAGATTCTCGGGTGCGTCCTTCCAGTAGCTCACGATCCCACCCAAACACCGCAGCTACTGCATCTTTTAAAGTAGCGGCAAAACTATCACGCTTAAAGCCATAAATGTTTTGCAAGTAGTCAGCAATGGTATCTTTACCACTGCCTTGAAATCCAGCAATACCAATAATCATCTAATTTCCTTTACACCTAAATGTTTTAATGTATCCTGTAGCATGTCAATTTGTCTACGGCAGTCTTCCAATGCGTGGTGTGTGGTCGGCGGTTTAGGTAGTTCTGGCCATAAACTAAACACAGTTCTGCTGTCACGCACACTATAAAACTGCCACGGAATAGGTTTATTGTAGCTTTTATAAGCATGCTCAAGAATGTTCATATCGTAGGTAGGGCCCTGGGCCCAAATTCGTTTGGCATGCCAAATTAGTTTGCCTAGACTGTCCAAGGCTTGATCTAAATCAATTCGACCTTCTTCCATAAATGCTTCGTCGCGAGCGGCCGCAGGTTGGGTGGCCCACCAGTCTATGGTTCCTTGTTGTATACTACGGGTGGGTTGGCTTTCTATGGTGATGCGGGCGTAGTATTGTTGATCATAATAGCCCGTGCCAAATGGATCAAACGCCTGGGCAGCGATAGTTAAAATAGTAGTGTCAGGACCAGTACCTAGCCCTTCCAAGTCGATCATTAAATCCATAGTGTTTATAAAGTATTATTCATTAACAAATATTGAGAGAACACAGTAGATTCTGGCATATCTATAAAAATTGAGCCATTAAACCCAATATAGGATGTTGTAATTTCTTTTTTGTTTTCAGTTAATAGTTTCATCTTTTGATGTAAAAATATTTTGTTTAATTTAAACTTATCCAAGGTAATTGCAGTAATTTTAACATACATATCGCCGACAATATTTCCATTGTCATCTATCAATGTATCTGTGTTTGAGTTTTTACCTGTAAATTTTAACATAACTTGTGTAGGTAAGTCAATGTCAAATTCAACTATCCCACTTTTATTTTTATCTGGAATTATTGAATAAATGTTGTTGCTGGTAATTACACTTGTTTGCATAAATCGGTTGTCAACTAGGCCAAAATCAAATTTAAATTGTATTTTACAAGTGTTTAATTTAGACATTTATTAAAGTTTCTAAAAGATAGTGGTTATCAAGATTATCGGCTACTTTAAATCCCAATTCACGGCTCAAATTATTTAATTCGTTAACCCAGGCTGCGCGAACTGCAGGCGTACTCCCGATTGTTGGATTAACCCATAAAGATGGATGCGCTCCAATTTTTTGAATGCCGAGCTCATCTTTATGTTGTTCTAAGTATGTATTAGGAAAAATTCCCAAGGTGGCACCCCACTGTAATCGCAAAATATCTCGATACTCCAGATGATCATGTAACCATTGGCGGGCAAAATCTATATCGGTGCGAGTTTCGTTTATATAACCTACAATATTTAATAGCACTAAATTAATATTATATTTCTTTGCTTGAACCAGGTGAAAATCTATAGCCAAGTTTGAAAACTTTTTACCAATGGCATATCTGATATGCTCATTGAGATTCTCAATACCAACCGCTAATGCCTCTGCTCCGCTTAGTGAAAGTAATTCCCACTCGCGCTCTGACCTGGGTGTAGGATTTCTAAATATGTAATATCCCGACCATTTAAATTTGTTATCAGTAGTTTGATTGTAATTTGCAATTAATTCTATTAGCCTAAAAAATTCTTTTTGATTGCCATTGGTTAATGAATCTTGAAATTTAAATGTATGAATATTATATTTTTGACTTTGTGATACCATTTCTGAAAAAATATCGTCAGCTGTTCTCCACTGGAATTGTTTCCAATTGGCAATATAATCACAAAATGTACACTGCCTCACACACCCTCGGCTACCTATAAGAGGTAAAACTTTTTTATCATATATCTCAAGATGGTAATCAGAATAATCAGGTGCGGGCAACGATCTCAATTCTTCTTTTGTCAGCTCTTTCCAGTTCAGAGAATTGATTCCAGGTTGGGCAGTATTGCCTTTAAGAAATTCATATAAAGTATTTTCCCCATCGCCCCTAATGTGATAATCAAATAATTTAAGATCTAACATTTGATCTATGTATTCAGACGGGCCTGTAAATGTTGTTAAACATCCTGCGCCACCTGCTAGTATTTGAATATTAGGATCAAGTTTTTTTACATAGTAAGCAATCCATTTTGCAGAATGTTGAGATACATAACTAAACAAACTTAGTCCTAAGTATTTTGGTTTCCAGCTTACAATTTGATGTGCTACTGATAAAAATATTTGCTCGAGAATTTCTTTGGTGTCGATGGTTATGTATTCGTCAAAGAAAAATCTAATTAAATCATCTTTAAGTGCATGATCTCTGGTGTATTGATATATTTCAACATTTAAATCGACTGCCAGGCACGATAACCCAGCCTGTTCAACAATGGGTCGTAATGCTGCTGGTGCCATTAACGGAATAGACGAGTCTGTCCACGGAACCGTGCAAATAAGTACATCTGTTGTTTGAGCTGAAGGGTTAGCAAGGCATTTCCACATTTTACTATTATAGCACTACTATAGGAAAAAGGTCAAATAATTCTTAACCAATTACCCAAGTTAACGGTTGTGAAGCGTCAACATAGTTCTTGAGATCGTCAATGCCCTGTTGCATAATGGCCAGGCCTTCGGCTTTCATTGCTGTGCCGTTTAGGGTGCCGCCTCCCTGTGGACCGGCGATCTGCCCAAATTTTTCACGAGCTTCGCCAATTATAAGTTTGCAGTTGCCCACCATATAATTACGGATCCATTGTGTAATCTGCGGATCACTTAGTAAATTGAATTCTGGTTTATAGTTGTATGTCCAAAGCAACACACTTTCGCCTGTGCCTTTTGGATCACGCATTAGTTGTAGTTTTTTGGTGGTTGGGTTAAATGTATAAACCATATAGGCACCAAACATACGACCAGCTAATTCTACATACTGACTATAAAAATCGTATGTGGCCAAGCCACCAGCCACATTAAAATTCATTAGATAAACATTTAAACTTGCTTGACTAAATGGGTCAAAGTTTGACGCAAACGGACCAGTACTATCACCAAATGTTCTACGGAAAATTTGTCTAACTGATTGTACTTCCTGTGGCAGGGTATAGATGTTGACATTGGTAACTAGTTCCATAAAGGTGTAACTTTCTTCGTAAGCATTTTCTGCCCGCTGACGATAGGTCCCAATCGTATTTCTATATGCCGCTTCAAAATGTTCTGCATCTAACTCAAGATCAATAATTTGGCCGCCAAGCTGATACTGTACATATTTGAATAAATCTTGTTTGAGTGTGTCTAAGCTGTTTTCGGATTCAATGCCCATTAGGAACTCCAGTTCCTATTATTTAGCAGTTTACCAAGCCCACAGTATGATCAAGTTTTCGTTGCCGCGACCGTTATACTTGGTTTCTGTTGCTTTAATTTCACCAAATGCTTTACGAGCTGCCGGTTTCCCGGCACCAATAACTGCTTTAATTTGTTCAGCAGGTTTACGGAGTGTTTTTTGCACAGTTGTTTGTGCATCAAATCCTATAATAGCACTACCTTTAATTGTAAATGTACCCACATGACTATCGGCCACAACATGGATTAGTCGGCGTTTGGCTATGTCGTATAACCACGCTTCACTAGCGTTTACAAGTTTTGTAACCGGTTCTGATTTAAGTTTAAGTTCGTCAAACTCTCTAAGAAACTTAAATTTACGGGTTAATTTTTCTGGGCTAACGGCTTTCTTAGCACGAGGTTTGCGTTCTACTTTTTTAAGTTGAACATAACTATTGCAGTCATTAATCACAGTTTCGCAAAACTTGACACAGTTTTTTAATTGTATTTTTGTAAGATGGCTATAACCTTCAACTAAATCGGGGTCCGTTCCTTCAAGCACTTCGTTAAATTCGGTAAGTCGTAGTTCCCAAACAGCCGACACAGTATTAATCATATTAGGACTAATATTCATTCCACGCATGAGTTTAATTGGACTAAAATCTGCTGACATTTTTGCACCTGCAACAACAAAATCATCAAACATGCCTTCTAATTCGCCACAGCACTCGGATATTTTTTCACGCAGGTGATCTTGAATTGTAAGTTTTGCTACGGCAGTATCTGCGTCAACTTCGGACTGGGCCCGGCGAATTTCTTGCTTGGCTTTAAGCATTTGACTGATCTGATCGTCAACAATGCCTTGTTCATGTTCATTGAGTACCAAGCCAAGTAGGGTCATACGGCATACCCAAGCTGGCGTTACGCGAATTTGGCTATCCGAGATCCCTCGCATAAGTTTAGAATCTTTAGGCCGATGATTATGTTCTAGATAATGACACAGCATATCCTTGGCATCTTTTTTACCATAGTGATAGTTGTACCATTGGAACGCATTGGCAAATGAGCTAATACGATTTTCCTCTATGGGTTGAATTTTCCACTCAGGTTCGAATCCCACATATTTGGTTTCAGCACCCTTGGGGTTTAATCTTTTAATTTCGTTTGATTTGGCCATAGTCTTATTGTATAGTAAAGTTTGAACAAGGTCAACCGAGCAGGTTAGCAAAGGTTATATGTTGTTCTAAGTTTGTAAGTAAATCGTTAACTGTTTGGACTAGTTCTCGATAGCGGCTGGTTTCTCGATGCATTCTGCGGCATTCTACACTTTCCATATCAGCGGCCACAATAGCTTGATCCACGGTTCGAACCATTTTTAATAGATCGCGGCGGGCCACTTTGTTTTTGACCTGTGTTATGTGCTTTTCAGCACGATCTAAGCGTTGGAATAGTTCGTCCATTTTGTAATTATACGAGCTTTTGAATTACTAGTCAATCTAACCGCTAAATACTATACTATGCCAAGACTTTCCATGTGGCGGCCAAACCGCACAGCTGACTACCAATTTATTGACCGTACCATCTCCGAACAATATACAGTGGGGGGTCTTGATATTTTTTGCCACAAATATCTTGGTCCTCAAGGAGCCGGAACAAACAACGGTAATAATGATGCTACTATTCCAAATTACAGTAGCACAAATCCATTGTTTATTGAAGATTTATTATTGTTAGAAAACCGCGATCGTGTATATGATCCTGATGTTTTTATCATGCGTGGCGTTTATCGTACACAGGATGTTGATTTTGATCTAACACAATTTGGCTTGTTTTTAAACAACGATACCTTGTTTATCACGTTCCACTATAATAACATGATTGACACCTTTGGGCGCAAACTTATGAGCGGCGATGTGCTTGAGTTACCCAATCTTAAAGATTACAATCCATTAAACGACGCATTGCCCAGGGCACTGCCACGCTATTATGTAATTCAAGACGCTGCCTTTGCATCAGAAGGATTTAGCCAAACCTGGTTGCCGCACTTATGGCGTATTAAGGCTACACCTTTAGTTAATGCTCAAGAGTACAGTCAAATTATTAACCAACCGTTTATGCCAGAAAACATCTGGGACAACGGCAATTTTTACCCCAATGGTACTATTGTCAATGATGGCAATGTCTACTATCAAGCTAATGGTAATGTTCCGCCTGGTTCACCCATTGATGCTGTAAATCCAACAACCGGACAACCGTATTGGACCGTTATTACTGATCCTACAACTGTAGGTGATGCACAATCTACCCGTCCTAAAGATTTACAAATTAACGATGCCTTGTTAACTCAGGCCTACAATGATGTTCCACTAAGTGGCTACGACAATGTAAAATTTTATGTAATCCCAACTACTGCCAATGGCGAACCATCAGACTATCTATTTACTACTAGTTCTACCGAAATATCATCTAGTGTTGAAGCACCATTAAACAGTACTACACCTCAAAGTTTTGGTTATCTAGCCGGCTACTTAACCGGTGATACCCATGCTCCCAACGGGTTGCCAGTTACCCCGGGTGTGAGTTTTCCACCAACTCCTACTGTAGGCGACTACTGTTTACGGCTAGACTACTTTCCTAATCGACTATTCCGTTTTAATGGTAATGCTTGGTTAGCAATTAGCGATAATGTTAGAACCGACCTTGATCTAGCCGACGGTTCGCTTACGCAACGAGCCAGTTTTGTTAATAACCCCTATACCGTATCTACTACCGATGTTGGTAATATTCCGAGTCGCCAAAGTCTTAGTCAAATACTACAGCCCAATGCAGACAACGGCAATCAAGGTGGCAACTTACCACCTAACCCAAGACCTCCAGGGAGATAATTATCGCTACCTATTTTTACGACGGGCAAATCCGTCGCTTCTTATTACAGTTTGCTAGAATTTTTAGTAACTTTGATGTAGAGTTTGGTACCAACGAGGCCGGGCAAGGACCCGGATCACAAGCAGATACTTTAGTGCGAGTACCAGTTCGGTATGGTGATGCTAGTCGTCAAGCACAAACTGTACTACAAAATAATTCAGCTAGCACCATGCCGGCTACACCATTGATGACTTTTTATATTACTGATTTAAAATACGATCGGCCAAGAATTCAAGACCCAACTTTTGTTAGTAATATGCCAGTTCGACAAAGAACCTATGATTCTAATACCGGTACCTACGAAACCACCCAAGGCAATGCTTTTAATGTAGAACGTTTAATGCCTGTGCCTTTTGAATTAACTATCAATCTTGATATTTGGACTAGCAATACCAATCAAAAAATGCAAATACTAGAACAAATACTTGTCTTGTTCAACCCTAGTTTAGAAATACAAAGCACCGATAGTTTTCTTGACTGGACTAGTTTAAGTGTACTATACTTGGACAATACCAAATGGACAAATCGCACAATTCCTGGTGGCACAGAAAATCCTATTGATATTGCCACACTAACTTTTAAACTACCAATTTGGATTACTAGTCCTGCAAAAGTTAAAAAACTTGGTGTAGTTGAGCGTATTATTGCATCGGTCTTTGATGGCAGCGGAAATCTTAATAGTGCGTTGTTAGAAAGTGATTTATTATTAGGAACAAGACAGCGGTTTACTCCGTATGGATATCAAGTGTTATTAATTAATAACAAATTACAAGCATTACGACACAATGATCAAATTGACCAAAGTGACCTAAGTTTATCTGTGCCCGATAGTCCTCCTACTAATTTACTGTGGCATAATATTATTAACTTGTATGGCACACTAAGACCTGGTATTAGTTATATAAATTTAGAACAACCCGACGAAACTGATGTGTCAGGATATGTCAGTTATGATCCAACTGACGATAGATTTTTACTATTCAATGTTGAAACTGGTACTGTTCCTGCTAATACATTGTCGCCGGTAGATGCTGTTATTAATCCACTAGTTAGCGGGCCCGAGGCTGGACTCGTTGCTCCAATAGTTAATCAACGGTACTTATTGACCGAAGATACTGGCTCGTATGCCAATGCAGATATCGATAACCCAATTGCCTGGCAAGGATCCAACGGGCAACCGTTGGTTGCTCGTGCTAATGATATTATAGAATATAATGGTACCCATTGGGAAATATCATTTGACAGTACTAGCAGTCCTACTAACATGCAATATGTTACCAATCTTACTACCGAAATACAATATCGATGGACCGGCAGTATGTGGGTCAAATCATACCAAGGATTATATCCAGGCGGATCTTGGAGTTTAGTATTATAATGGAATCAATTAATGCAGTTGGTGTGTGGTTTTATAGTGTGAATACCCAACGATATCTATATCTTATGCGCAATGATCCTAGGCATCCGCACACCTGGGGACTACCTGGAGGAAAAAGTGAGCCGGGCGAGTCATTAATTGACACCATGACTAGAGAGTGTTGTGAAGAACTAGGTAGTATGCCTGAATATATACGGCTAGTACCTCTTGAAAAATTTACTACAGTAGACTCTGGATTTTCTTACCACACATTTTTTTGTAGTGTTTCAAAAGAGTTTGTGCCGCAACTTAATGAAGAACATGTTGGATATGCGTGGATTGCGTCGGGCACCTGGCCAAAACCAATGCATCCTGGATTGTGGTCAACTGTAAACTTTGATGCAGTTCGTAGTAAAATTTCAACTATAGAACAACTAGTTCAAACATCACAATAACTAATAAACTCTCGATAGGTCATAGTTTTTGTGTTAGAAGCGTTCATCCATGTATCAAACATATTAGATGATTCCCCAACTAACCAAAAAATCACGCTCGGGTAAGCATCTATAACTGTTTGAACATGATTCATCCAATAAGGGTTTTCTATTGGTGTTTCGTTATGATACCCTAACAAAAATATTTCTTTGTGTCCGTCAAATGCAGCCAAATACAAAATTGTTGCTACATCTAACAAATGTGGATTATTTGGTATCAAATAAAACTGACCCGGATATGCTATACAATTTCGTGCAGTAGTGTACACAACATTATTTACTTGGTATTCAGATTCAACAATAGTTGATAATTGAGACGATTGTGTTTCTACGCAAAAATCTAATCGCATTTGTGTGGCAACATCACCAACTCCATAAGTTTGTAACTTTAAAGATCCTAACAGGCCTCCACGATGTCGTTGTAGTCGCGTATAATCAAATTTATCTTGATCTACTGTACCGCTAATACAAACAGCTCGACCCGAGATGTGTTGATTTTCAATTGGGTTTGGAATCCACTCGCGTTTTTCTTGTTTGCGGCCATTTCCCCATCGACTTTCTGTTACTACAAATTCGCCAACATAGTCAGATCTAAATTTGGTATCCATTAAATCCGTCCCACCGCTACTTCAATAACTCCCACATCGGTTGAACTGTAATTTTCTAGTGCTTTACCAACAATACACCCAGGTTGATATTGACGCATATCTAATGCAGTTGCAACTCCGGGATGTAGGCCGCTGGATACTAATCGGTCGCCTTTATAAATTGTTCCAACTACACGGCACGGCACTCGTCCAACCAAGGCAACTTCCAACGCATTTTCTTCGCAAGCAATTGTACTATTCATCAAATAACTAGGATTAGTAGAAATAATACCAGCAACTTGTGTACTATGACTTAAAGTTGTAATGGTAATTTCGTATTCTCCCCCAAATTCAACTACGGTGCCAGGAGGATAATTATTATCAGCACAGTACATCTCAGCCAAGTCAGCGTATTGTGCCGATGTGGCTTTGGCAAATACAGTGTTGAAGTATGTTGTTGAACTACCAATATTTCCTACACCGTTACCGTTGCCGTTGACAATATTACCGCCAGTAATAGTACCTGTAGTTA
>Ga0208741_10000898_pt1 | contig 12995 bp, 16 predicted proteins | sample CryBogCBE03Jun09_FD_184576 | JGI IMG/M metagenome (GOLD analysis project Ga0208741, IMG submission 184576) | Freshwater microbial communities from Crystal Bog, Wisconsin, USA - CBE03Jun09 (SPAdes) | ecosystem: Environmental > Aquatic > Freshwater > Lake | place: Crystal Bog, Wisconsin, USA...
TTTTTCATAGCAATCTTTTGAATGGAGTAGGTTTTACCTGCCCCACTTGGGGCATCACAATAATTGATTTTCATAGCAATTTCCTTCAGTGCAATTTTGAGAGAATTTAAGGTGTTCAATTTTATGCTTGTTTCTAGTATTTCGTTCGACATACATTATGAGGCGATTTGCCTGTTTTATTTGTTGTAATTTGGTACTTTGGGAGAAGCGTTATCAATTTTCATTTTTTGTCGGAATTGACGTTTACCTATATAGTACAAGCGTACAATTGGATGCTGAATTTTTATGGAGCTTAAAAGATGAAATTGTTAACACGTTACGAAGGAAAGACATTTCGGAATTTGACGAATTTGATGGGGTCTCAAATAGTTGATGTAATTGCTCAAGTTGATGATCCAAAAGATATTTCACCACAGATTGAGCAGATCAAACGTGGCGTCAAACGTAGAAGAAATAAGGAATTTATAATTCTGCTTGTCCGTCAATGACTGGCACTTGTAGTGAAGTGTTTGGATTTTTTCATTACTTCATTCTGTAGGATTGGAGTCAAATGGAAAGCATCTGCCTTTTGTTGAAGTCAGAATTGTTGTTTACATAAATAGTACGCTTGTAAAAGCACTTTTACTAATATGGAGTTTTGGAATATGAAAATTTTTAGACGATATCATTTTGAACCCTTGAGTAAATTATCTGATCTGCTGGAGTCATTTTGTGTTGTTGCCGTGGGTGAAATAGACAGCCGAAGTGATGAGGAGATTTCTCGTGAGCTAAAACGAATTAAAAAGATTATTCAAGGAGAACATGATAAAGACGAATTTCTTGTAATCTTAGTAGCTAAAGAGGAGGGAAGTTGATGAGTATTATTTTGAATGAGGTTGTGGCAGTCCGATTGCCATCAAGTTTGAAACGCAAGGTGGTTGATTATGCGGAAAGTGAGGAACTGCGTGTTTCTGGGGTTATACGACAGGCGCTGGTGGCATTCCTGAAGAAAGAGTGTCCAGAAGCCTTCAATAAGGTTCCTGCAGTTGGTTGGATTGCAAATCAATGAAGGACTGCTCTGGTTTGTTGCAACATCATCAGCTTAGGGCTCCTGTAGGTGATAAGGATAAAGTCGGTATCACAGCCCCCTACCCTGCTAAGACAAGACCATTGATCCCATTCCGTGAGTGGACTGGCCTCAGCAAGGAAGACAAGATTTTGCGTATCCTTAGAATTCACCATTATGAAAATTTAGAGAATGTAGTTCCTAGAGCCCCAAGCCTTTAGGCTGCGCTATCCCTCGTAGAAATGCCACAAGGCGAATTGCTCGCCTTGTGTTCCTTTCTTTGTATCAATGAAAGTTTTCACGTCCATCTGGCGTATCCTGACCATCAAATACGCCTGGCGGATACCTATCAGGAAACAAGTTCATTATTATCGCAAATGAAGTTATCCTTACATAGTCAGCAAGGTCGGTTGCTAACCAACCATACTGTCCATTTTCATCCTCTTGTTGGGCTGGAAAGTGCCCTGTGACAATCATTTTTTCACGCTTAGTTCGAGAAATTTGTAGCAGTTCTTTGCATTCTTCCTCGCATACAAATCTCTCTTCTCCATATAAATCTTCGTTAAATTCAATTAGGTGCATTTCTCGCTCCAATAATGTAAGTTGTAAAATATAGACAACAGCGTCTATTTTTGTATATTATCATTTTCCTTTTATACTGTCAATATTAACTCGCATTTTTTGTTGTTAATGAGAAATATACTTAGGTATTCAGATTTATATTATGATAATATCTTATCAGTGACCAATTTGAATTGGATTCACGCCGCTACCTTCATTTGACACCAAGAGATTAGGTCAGACTCTCGATAACGGTAGCATCCGTTAGATAGGCGGTACTTTTGGGGGAATTGATTGCATTTACGCAACCTCCAGAGCGTGGTCCTTGATAAGCTCAAAATTTTGGTAGCTTCGGTTTCAGTTACAAATCGGTCAATTTTCATAATGGAAATCTCCTCATTTGTAGCTGGAAGTTCGGTGCGATGCGTTCTGTTTCAATCACTTCCAACACAATCTTTATACAAAATTTGGCTCTTTTATGCAACTTATGGCGAGAAAAAATGCCGCATCTGAGTTATAAAAAACTCTTTAATATCAGATAGTTACAAAAAATATTGAGCTACCTCTTTTTTCTCATTCTTTTTTCATTATCCAGATAAGAAATCGGCCCATTTTTGCATCAATGGACGCCGTTCTTCTAGCAGATTCGTCCTGTGGTAGGCACTTTCTGTCTTGTCTTTGATGGTATGTGCTAATGCACGTTCTGCTACATCACGTGAAACCCGATGCACAGAACACCAATCCCTGAATGATGATCTAAAACCATGCGCAACCGCAAAACGATCAGGATCGCCACTTTTTGCTTTGTGACGCCGCAAGAACTGGGTCAGGAACATATCACTTAGGATTTTCCCCCTGATAGAAGGGAATACAAGGTAGCTCCCGATTTCTTGCTGTTTTAGTAACAATTCCAATGCACGATCTGACAATGGAATTTCATGCTGTACGCCAGCCTTCATTCTGTTTTTGGGTATGGTCCACACCTTGGTCTCAAAATTGATTTCAGACCATGTTGCACCTCGTACCTCACCTGACCTAGCAGCTGTCAATATGAGGAATTCAAGTACTACACGTGTTGCGTCCTCTTGGGTTCTTACAACCTCTTTGAGAAAATCAGGAAGGTCCTTCCATGGCATTGCAGGAAAGTGGCTACGGGTTTTGGGCTGATTAGGAAGAAGTTTGGTCACAGCTGAAACGACATTGCGATCAACATAACCGTTGCCTTGAGCGTATTCCATCACATCAAAGCAGCGTTGTTTTACACGCTTGGCGGTTTCTGGCTTTGAAAGCCAAATGGGTTCCAATATCAAACCAAAATCATTGGTGGTCAGGTTATCTAGTTTCTTTGACCCAATTATTGGGAAAGCGTAGGTCCGCAGCGTATTGATCCATTGATCTCTATGCTTGGGATTTTTGAATTCCTTCTCTCTTAGCTTGAACCTAGCTTCTGCGGCCATTTCAAAGGTCAGTTTATTGCGTTGAGCCCTGCCAAGAGCATCTCTGGCGGCCTTTTCGTCAATTGGGTCTATGCCTTGCCTCATTAGGCGTCTTTGGGTGTCAGTAGCGTCCCTAGCGTCGGCAATGCCAACTTCAGGAAATGGACCTAATCCCATATCCCTTCGTTTGCCAGAAACAGGGGATACGAACCTGAAAACCCATTTGCCGTAACCATCACGGCTTTGATGTGGATATAACCACAATCCAGTTCTGCCACCAGCCAATGGTTTTGTGCCAGCCTTGATAGCTCTTGCTGCCGCAATTGTAAGGATTTTCACTGTCATTGGTACAACATCCAGTCCATATTTTAGACAGAATAACATGAAATTCTGTGAATTACCATGAAACAAGGAAGTCATTTATAAGCTGATTTATATGGGTTTTCAGGACAATCTGAAACGAGTTGAAACGTGGAAAAGTATTCCACCGTCTCCGCCAGTTAAAACTACTAAGACACTGATAAATAATGTTATTTTTCGTCATGTACCTCACCAATCCATATTCCTGTACAACATCCAAAAATCCAACCCATTCATTCTGACGAGTAGAACTACCAAATATACTGAGGTTATTATGACTAAAAATTAATCAATTTTCAAGGCTTCAGACAATTACTAAAAAACCTGGTTGATTCTATGGGGAGAAATAGCCAAGGTCAAGCTGACATCCCTAACCGCTGGCTGAACCTATGTCGTCACAGCTGCATCAAGCTTTTGAACTTATCCGCACCAAGTGCACCACAGATACTGGGGGTGGGATCACATTTGACATCGTCGACCTAGTCAAGAACCCCGGTCCGCTTGGCCATTAGACTACCAGCTGAACTGCCAACTCGACTCCAGAGATCTGCCTTCAAGATCGAAATGACTTCTATGACCATCGCTCTAGGACTGGGAGCTTCGAATGGAATTCCTGTTTCCCACATCACGGATCCGTGAATTGAGCCGTCTTCACGCTGTTTGCCGATAGCCAGCACTATGTGCTGTGATCGGTCGTACATCACGATGGCGTGATCTTCGATCCACGGAAGAAACGGCTTCTCCCTTATATTCTGAAAGACCCAGTACCTACGCCCCTTATGAAGAGCTTTGTATGGAACTATCTCGTTGGGAAGTGCGCCAGAGGCATACTGCTTGAACCGTTCCATCCCACCTCCCCGCATTGCACTGAAAGCAGTCGAGAATGAGCTTTGGTATATCGACAGCTCAGATCACTGATAAACGATAAATTGGATCTCTTGTGTCAATGAGGCCTTGCTCATTTTCTATGAATCTTCGAAGCACAAATCTTAGCATGTTTATTGACCCAGCACTCACCATGGCGAACCAACAGCCCCAGATCTGTATGAGCATGTGTCGATTGTGGATCTGCGTTCCATGATCCGTCTGCTGTTCTTTTGTCCTGCCTATGTACATATGCGAAGTACGGGGAAGGGTTATGGCCAGTTCCTATGGAGAAGCTACCATCTTCGCCAAAAAAATCAGCGTTACAAACCTTGTTCAGATACACCTTGTGGTCCACCTCGATCAGGCATCTGACTGGTTTTGCCGATGCGACGGTGGTGAAGATCGTCAGAGAAGCTGCGATTGTGATGAGCCTCAACATAGAATTTTTTCCGTTCATGTTCATAGGGTATGCACACGGTTACAAATGAATATTTGCACCAACCCCAATCAAAGCGACAGCCACTGATGTGTCTGTTGGCGTCACAGCATGGGCGATTGCCATTCCCTGCGTGATGGCGTCTGTTGGCGAGTTGTAGTCCAATCCATCAGTAACCGCTGCTTGATAGCCTACCGTAACCTTATTGTTGAGCAGCTGCGGGACCCAGCCCCATGTTGGGTCGTTGGCGAACGTATGGGCTGCAGCCAGCATAGTCTGGATTAGTCCTTCTTTCGTCGTTGCGCCGGTGGTGATCTGCTTGTTCCAGTAAGCTACGTCCGCATCTGGTGGAGCGGTTGCGCCTGTGCGATCCAGTACATTTGTGTAGACGAGTTTGATAAAGTCTGTATTGCTCATTGTTGCTGAGTAGCCAGTCAAGTTACTGTACTGAACCCCAGCATTATAAAATTCCTTCGATATGTCTGTCAGGATTTCTCCAGCTGCGGCCTTGTCGATCCAATACGCAAGCCCGGTAGCGTCAGGAGTACGGATAAAATATGCGACATAGAGTTCGATTAATGAATTGACGGTAGCGATCGGAAGTTTTGCTGCCTCGGCTTTCATTGTAACGGTGATGGCAAGGTCAGCGAACTGAAATTTTTCAACACTTACTAATGTGTCTGTTCCATCCAACGGGGTAGCGATTATGTAAGAACCATCTGGTTGCCTAACAATGCTTGCATCCTTAAGGAATGATTTATAATACGCCGTATCAAAACCGTCACCTCCATCTATGTAATCGTTGCCGCCCATTCCATACAATTGGTCGTTACCAGCATAACCATATATTTTGTCAGCAATATCATTTCCGAGGATAACGTCATTCGCAGCCGTTCCGATCGTCGAATGCGTCACCCAGCCAATATCTTCATTACTCAGCGTACTCTCCCCATTGAAATAAGAATATGCTGAAACAGCATATAAATAAACGCTTGTTGGCGACGCACTAGTGTCTAAGAACGTGAATGAAGTAGAAAAACTGGAGTGAAAGAAGGTTGGTGCCTGACCCAAAGAGTAGCGGTAAATATCCCAGCGAAGTATCGTTTCTGAACCAGAATAAGACCAAGATAGTTGAACTCCGTTAGTGTAATCACCGTCAGTCGCAACTAAGTTTGTTGGCGGGGGAGGCTGTATAATGGTGTTTGTGGCGGACATTGCAATTTCCTCTATTACCGTTACGGAGATGTCTGACTATCGATCCTCATCTGATAGACATTCATCATTATTCACCCATTATTGCTTATAACGTCCGCATAAAATTCAGTCTAACTCGCTCTTCTGCCGTACCGCTAGAATCCTACCAAATCCGACGAAACCTCCGCTGGAAACACCAAGTTGGAGGTTTATAGTGGATGTCAGTAGGCTCGTAGGTTTAACCTGAATTGTTGGTGTGGTGAGATTCCATTGGCGTCAAGTTACTTGAAGCAAGCATGGTAAAACGTAATTCCTGAAAACAAGGATAATGTGCGAGTGCGAGTTAAATGACCATTTTTCATTTTATATACCATAGCCTGTGTGGAGCACTCCCAGTTTCGCTTATCTAATATTGAGCACTTGTCAGCATCATCAACAAATTGATCAACCCACCAAATTATAAGTTTGTCTTTCGCTTCGTCGAGTTTGAACTTAATTTTTCGGGCAGTCCATGCCCTACAATTATCACCACATATTTCAGCGTCTGCAGATGATGGACATTCATATGCAGCATATTCCTTGTCGCTTGCAAAATAATCTAGAACGTCGTTCATGTCCCACGCTTGTGCTGGTGTATTTAGAAGACAAGTGACCCAACCAATCATCGCTATGCTTATACGCATCGCCTGCACCCTTCTGCCATCCAAGAGCATCCTACCAAAGCTTTACTATTTTTTCCATCTGAGTATTAGTCGAGCGACAATCTTTCAAGACAAAAAAGTCGACATAAACAGATGGGCAGGCTGAGATGCATTATTTTAGAAACATAATAGCCATAATTTGCATCACTTCTTTCGTTGCCGCCTGTTCTAAGCGTGGCGGCATTTACAACGAGAAAGATCCTCGGAATAACCAATTCTCCGTTGTGAATACGCTCTTGGTGGGTGTGGCTGTCGTTGGAGCCGTTGCGGCAATGGAAGATTGCCGAAGACATAAATGTGCTGGTGGCAGTGGAGGAGGCTTTTACGAAGACCCCGAGTGGGATTACCTCCAAGCATCGGGTCAATGGGTTTGTCGTAATGCAGTGAATGGTGAGTTCATGCTTATCGAGAAGTGCTATGTTAAGCCCATGGTCGATAATTGGCCCGACACATAGAATCACATAATCCCGGCAATCTTTTTCGGCCCTCTTTCAAAACAATGAGTATCCTGAAATATCCTTTTGTATCACTTTTCGTTACAAGCGCCTATGATGACTTTAGCAGTTTTGAGGTTGCATGATCATTGGGTACGATAGATCTAGAAACATCATCAAAACGGGAGCAGCAGCATGGGCATCAAGTATCGTCTCCTTTTGGGTTTCCTTTGTGCCCTAGCCCCACATTCTAGTGCATGGGCTTTTTCTGCCAGTTTCAAGTGGTGCAGTGGCGAGTCACCCAGCTTTTCACTAGTCGATGTTCCAAAGGGAACAAAAGTCCTCTCCTTCCATATGGACGATTTGATGATGGCGTCATACAATCACGGCGGTGGTGAATTGAATTTCACCGGGCAGAAAACAATCGCCTGCGGAGCTTTGGGCTTCTCCAGCTATCGTGGACCAGCACCACCAAATGGACAGCATAAATACCGCTTCACTGTCAGAGCGCTTGATCCAAATGGTCGTGAATTAGGTACTGCATCGTATGAGCGACTGTTCCCTGAGTGAAGTTAAGTCCTGAAGGTCGGTAGAAGCAAAGCGTCTCTGGGACGAAACAGGGCTAGCTCCCTGTACTTATGAAAGTTAGCGACCTTACCTGTTGGCGGATGAGGCGAACAGCAATCACAACTTGGGCTAGACAAGTTTCAATTCTATGTGGTAGCTTTCACTTCGTCAAGCTTATGCTGGGTGTTTTGGTAATCAGTACAGCACAGCGGCACGTTGAGAGCGATGGGCTGGCTCAGCGGCGTGTTGTGGAACTTTTCTAGGGGGCCAGGAGTGACAAAGTTTCTGAAGTTTACAGTCGTCATTGCTGCTATTTTAGGTGTAGCAGGCTGCTATTATGGGGGCACTTTAAGGTTTGATGGACCTGGGAGTTTCCAAGACTTCGCCAGTGCGAGATATGAATGTGCTAGATCCTCCCAATCATATTCTAGCAGTGCCTATATCAATGGTGCATATGGTAACGCTTCAAGCGCTGTGAGAGCATCTTGCTCAGTGATGGACGCCTGCCTAGCGAGTAAGGGTTATTACCGTAATCCAAATGGTAGACTCAATGCATCAGCAATACCAATCAGTTGTAATCCTTAATGGTTCTTTGACACCGATGGGATGACTGAGAGACGTTTTATGGAGTTACACTTGAGGAAGAAAATGAAAAAAAATGGATCGGTGCTCCTAATTTCAACTTTCATCTTAGCAATTAAGATGTTTACCCCTTCAGCTGCTTATGCAGCGAACTCCTGCGCAAATTTATCTGTGATTGGTACCTATGACCAAAGCGGTTTAACCGAAAATGACTTTGGCATCTATGCTGTTGGTACATTTCGAATCGAAGGGGAACCTGATGAAAATCAACAACCAAATTTTAATTTAACGGAAGTCAATTGTCGCAATAGTAGGGATGGTTCAAATGCCGTCTATTGCGATGTGGCAAAAGCAATCACTTGGGCAGATGACAAAGCTCCTAACGTGGATTTTCCAAATTGTAACCTTGATATCGATACTTCAGATTTTATAATGAAGGAAATCTCAAAAGGAATTCTATCAGGTACAGATGCTGGCAATCCCTCAGCCGATACCACCTGCTTTAATACAAATCTGGTAATCGATAAGCGGCTTAAAAAGGTTTATCTTAATTTTATTAGGACGAATTTTGCTGATGAAATTGAGAAAACAATGCCAAATATGTGTAAGGCACGCCGAACGCAAGTTTTAATGAATTGTACGGGGTGGGCAAGAGGTCGTGCTTCAGCAAAGACAGATCAGAGGTTACCCGCTCGTTATTGTGATTTTAGTAAAGCAGGTGACAAATGAGTATATCGTTGCGGAATGTTTCCTAAATATTTTTGATCGGAGTTGAAATGTTGGTCGATCAGTCCGAATTCTCTACGACCTAAAAGTTCATCCAGAGCGACGGGTAAACTAAGCGGCGTGTGATGGAGTTTGTGTGGAATGTCGTAAGCGCCCATATGGTTCTCTGCGCCGTTTGTGGGTGTTACGCAGATGGTCAGTGACTTGAGGTTCGACATTGAGATATCTCCGTTCGATGGCTTCCATCAAATAAGATTATATTTTGTAGTCGATTTAGGTACTCAAAAACTTGAGTTAATCGCTTTGCCAAGCGTCCTGCCCGAAGCGACGTCCTCGATGGAAATGTCGGCATCTCGATATTTATTGTCGTCGCCGGAGAATAATTTCCATGGCATCCGTCAGCGGTACAGTTGTCAACACTTCCGGTATGCTCAAAGTATGCTATTGTGTGCTGAGGTGCCTCCATTCATAGCTTAAGAGATACATGATGCCTTCAAACTTACGGTCGCTTGGCTTTCTAGTGAGCGCAATTCTCACAGCTATCATGTACAATTCCGCTATTGCGATGGAATTTAAATATGTCGACTCAGGTGGAAACGCTGTTGGTAGCGAATGGATTAGCGCAGAAGGTGAAATAACTAATTCCACTCCGGATGAATTTGACCAATTCCTAGAACGGGAAAAAATCAAAGGTTACCGATTTTCTGTGAGGTTCGATTCACCGGGAGGCTCCTTATATGGAGGCTTACAGCTCGGCAGGAAAATTCGTGAATACAACCTTCCCACAGAAGTTGGCAGATCTGTCGTCGCCTTGCAATACGATCAACATAAAATCTATTCTAGGGAAGCTGGAAAATGCATGTCAGCTTGTGCATTTGCATTTCTTGGAGGTGTCACCAGAAATGCCGAAAGCCAAGAACTAGGTATCCATCAGTTTTATCAAGAATACGCTATTTCAAACCCCGATAGCAAAGTGTACGACTCTCGTGACTTGCAAAGCCAACAATCAATCACTGGTCAACTCGTTGCCTATACAAGTTCGATGGGTGTTGACCCCACTTTTATTTCGAAATCATCGTCCACACCTCCGTCAAGCATGTATTTCCTGAGCCAACAAGATCTTATTGATATGCGAATTATTATTGATGAAGACCAATTTGATCCTTGGGCGATTAAAGCCAATAACACACGTATTTTTCTTGAATCTAAAAGCCAGAACAAACAAAAAGAGGCTTATATTTTTTGCGGGGCAGATAAACTTGTTAGGCTTTCTGTCTTTAATCAACATCTACTCAGTCAGAATTTCTCATTCGAAAACTACAAAGGCTATGTCAATGATATAACGGGTATTCGTGTCTTTTGGACTCCTTTACCGAAGCGGTCAATAAGAGCTGTAATTTCAAATGGCATTGCTGGATTAGAACTAACACTTCCGGCAAACTTTTTACAAATGATCAGACCGACTAAGGAATTCGGCGGAATGACTGCTGCCTATAATGCTGCTCATGCAATCTGGGAAACGTTTCAGTATGATTTGAGCTACGAAAACCTACAAAATGGATTGGCAGCAATTTATCGATCATGCGGTCCTTGAGTGGACCTACTGCGATCGGATATACAATGCATCATCGTAACGACTTGATGATGCGTTTGACCTGACGAAGCCTATCTTTAGGAGAATGAGCAAATTCACCTTCATGAATGAGAATGCTCTCCAGCAGTGACCCACGTAGTCCTAGCTGATGAAGACTTGTTGCCAATACATACATTTCTGAATCACCGCATCCTTGCAAGGTTCCTTGTTCTCTCCATCTTTTAATGTGTGGTGTTATGTCGATTTCCGATTCTGGCTCATTTAGGTCGAGCTCGTATAACTGTTCGTTCTGCTTCTCGATTGATCCAAATGCAATCCACTCCTGCACACCCAATATTTCTCGGTCCTTCTTGAAATCAAGAAAGAAGGAATCTTCCTGAACTTGGGAAACGCATGGCAGATAGAACAAACTGGATGGTCCCATTTTTCCAAGGTCAATTCCATGTGCTTTTTTAAGCGGTTGCCTTGGATCAACTTCCTTAAGCCTGTAACCGCTATCGATAATTTTCCGCAGGAATTCTTTTGTGATGGCTTCATATTCATCAATGCTCATAACACTATCTGTTGGTATGTATGCTCTCCATCTGGGTTGTTTCTTGGTGTTGCTCCATGTTGAGAATGCAATAATACGCAGCTTTGGAAAAAATGAACTGAATATCTTGGGTGTCAAATTACCCTTGTCAAAATCAAGCCAGACTCCGTTGCAAAATAGAATATTAGCCGTTCCTCGTGATGTATCAACACCTTCTCTTTTGACGAAACATGAGGGACTTATCAGCTTGTTTTGTTCTTTATCTTCCATCTTGCGTTTTGCCCAGTTTCGTAGGAGCTTGATGAGTAATTCATGAGTAATATCGTTGACAAGATGACACGGTTCGAGATCGTGATCATGGTCCCAAATACTTCCATGGAATCGCATCCTTTCTTCTACACTAGCATCAAGATAATTATCTTGCTGATCCTTTGTAAAGGTATTTTCGTCGCACGACTTGATACTAGAATTAATTGCATCACAATCATTAGTGGTGACCGTTCCTGACCCTTTATAAAGCTGATCAATGACAAACTGCATACGAAGTGACTGCTTCTTTCTAGATGCATCTTTCCTTGCATTATCTGATCCATGAATTTTCTTTCTACCACGTCGTTTTTTGAGTTCTAGATTACCAGTATCAATTTCCAGAGAAACAACGTCTGATCCATGAATAATTGATTGAAGCCAAATGGCAGTTGATTTATCTGGAACGAACAATTTTTTAGATCTATCATTTTCTGGATTGCGGATAGAGCAACGAAAAGCTGCCTGATAAACAGAATGACGATAGGTTGCAGTTCTTACTTCTTCTGCATCCACCCCGTACCATTCAAGGAATTTGAAATGCTCTGGCGTAGGATTTAGAGCAGAAAGAGAAACGAATGCGTCATATTCATATTGAAAGTCATTCAAGCCATGTGGAACATTCGGTAACCGCAGCGCATTTGAATTGTCTGGAAACGGGCTTTTTTTGATGTCAGAATTTGCCATCCAAAGAAACTTCTCATTTCCTATTTCCTTCATTACAGCATCAATGTAGAGGTTTTGAATTTTCTTATCGCTTTTGTCTCTTAATGTTTTGGACCATTCATTTTCATATCCATAAAATATTTGCACCTTTTCACCACCACTGTGAAAGAGGTAACGCAGATTGCTGGTGAGTTCGTCATGGGGAGTGAATTGGATACCTTTATCAGACCATATTTTATAGAGTAGTGTTTCTGTAAGTCTAGCACCAGCTATTGTGACAGAGGCGAAATCCGCAAACACGTTGTGCTTCATGACGGAAAATACAGAGAGTTCTTTCTTGGTGCCGTTCAGCAGACAATCGTAATTCTGTTCATTGACGTACAATTCCCAGTGGTTTGATAGAAGACGTCTTGCAATTGTGCTGTATGCTTTTGCTGCCTCATCTCTTGCTCCTTCTTCACTGAGTTTTCTGACAGAGCTTTTGTCTGACACCTGTAGAAGGCTGTAAAGAGGTCCACGTGTTTCCGTGAGAACGTGATCTGTGAAAAGACGATGTGACAAAGAAGCATTGAAAGATTCATGTACGTGAACTTGTGGAACTTCATCAACAAACAGATGCCAGTTATCAGGTCGATGGTAATATGGTAGCTGGTGGAAAGCAGACCATGTGATCAACAAGATGTGAGCTTCAGGATATGGTTCTTTGAGATATTTCGTTATCTCTGAAATTACCTTTCCATTTGCATTTTCGGAATGGATCGCCTTACAATGAATGCCAATTGTAATGATGGTAGAAGCTGTTTGTGCGATCAAATCCGTTGTAGGTTGAACGATGATCACATTTTGACCTTTACGCACTTTTTTCATAGCAATCTTTTGAATGGAGTAGGTTTTACCTGCCCCACTTGGGGCATCACAATAATTGATTTTCATAGCAATTTCCTTCAGTGCAATTTTGAGAGAATTTAAGGTGTTCAATTTTATGATT
>Ga0208741_10000901_pt1 | contig 12980 bp, 14 predicted proteins | sample CryBogCBE03Jun09_FD_184576 | JGI IMG/M metagenome (GOLD analysis project Ga0208741, IMG submission 184576) | Freshwater microbial communities from Crystal Bog, Wisconsin, USA - CBE03Jun09 (SPAdes) | ecosystem: Environmental > Aquatic > Freshwater > Lake | place: Crystal Bog, Wisconsin, USA...
CTGATGTGGTGTCACCCTGAACCAAAACATAAGTTATACCGTTAAACCATTCATCAGGCATTGATAAACAATTTTTTATTATTGAGTCTAACCTATTATTTGAAAGATTCTCCATCGTCAAATTAAAATCAGCATTATGGGTTACTATATCAGCATGTTGGCCAGTACATAATGTTTTATATTTAATACCATATTGATTCATTTTTTCAATCAATGGTTTAATTTTTATAAATTCTGGTCTGGTACCGTATGTTACTAAAATCATGGTTTATATTTTTCAATAAAATCACTACAGATTCCTAGTGCTAGTGTTATATCATCATTGTGTAATTCTGGCATAACAGCAATACTATTTTTAATCGGTTGTTTATTTGGATAAGCCCATATATAATTTTTGGATGTTAAAGTAACCGTATCCGTTTCATGCCAAAAATAATTAAATGGGTAATCAGTATTTGTAAAATGTAATAAGGCATCAATATTTTTACAATGAATCCATAATCTACTAATATTGTTTCTTAACCATTTCATATCAAGAGAATATTGTGGTTCATCATGACCTAAGAATAACATATTATTTTTCTCCCAAACATCTATTTCAACGTCATAACCAGCTTTAATTGCCATATCTAAATATGTTGGTTCATTTTCATAGGATTCAAACCTACCGTTTATATTGCCTCTATGCGCTATTAAAATCATATTACCTTTTTGTTTTTTCTAAATAATTAATCAAATCTTCAGGGGTACCTAAACCCCACATTTTTTCAATTGGAAAAATTCGAATGTCTTTACTATCTGATATTGCTTCATTAAACACTGGACAAACATAAAATTCATTATTAACCCTTATATTTTTTTCTATCATTTGTTCAGCATATTTAACGTAATCAGAACCATTTTTCCAATAATAAACCCCAACTGTTGCAATATTAGAAATAGGTTTTTTTTCGGCAACTTCAATAACTAAACCATTTTCATTTGTTTTAACAAATGACCATTTTGGGTGCGTTGAATTAAATGTTACTATTCCAGCATCACAGTTTGTTTCATTCATTTTGTAGAAAAATTCATTAGAATCCCATTCAATAAATTGGTCTGAGTTAGCCATTAATAATGGCATATCATTATTGATAAGTTCTTTAGCTAATAACGTTGTACATGCAGCACCTTCTGTCAACCCATCGACCTCAATTATTTTACAATTAGGGGAAATCAAATTTAACAACGCTGTTAGGTTATACTTTTCGTTATGCTTCTTTTGAACAATATAGATAAAATTAGCATTAACATTTAAATTATCGGTTACAACTTTTATCATTGGTTCCCCATTAACATCTATCAATGGCTTTGGGAAGGTATAACCAGCGGTTTCAAACCTTGAGCCAGCACCAGCCATGGGTATTAAAACGTTTAAGTTTTTATCAGTCCATTTAGGTATTTGCGGTGTTTTATTTAGCATTATTTCATTAATTTTATTTTTTATATTATTATAAGTTACTTCATCTGGGTTAATAACCCTATATACGTAGGATTTACTACGAGAAGCCGCTAATAAACCATATGGTGAATCCTCAATTATTAATGTCTCTTCAGGTAAAACACCAATATTAGAAATTGCTGTCCAATAAATTTCTGGATGTGGTTTAGAGTTTTTAACGTCCTCATTAGATAAGATAAAATCAAAATATTCGATAATACCCAATTTAGATAAAACTGTTAAAACTGTCTTTCGTATTGAGTTAGAACAACAAGCAATTTTATAACCATCTTTAGTTAATTCTATTAAAGTGTTTTGTAGTTCTTTAGATTGAGAAAGCGAATGAAGCATCTCTTGAGTTACCTTTTGTTTTTCGTTCCAAACAACACTATGTTTTTCGTATGGAAGTCCTTTTTCACGTGTTAACATATGTAATTTTTGGTTTGTTTTTAGACCATCATATTTACTAAGATGTTCACTCCAATCAATAACATATTCTGGACTAACATTATTTAATGCTACATTTAGCGCATCATAGTGAATTTTTTTAGCATCTAGTAAAACCCCATCTAAATCAAAGATTATTAATTTTATCATAAGACAATAACGGATTTATTTAAATTTTCTAATTGAGATTTTATTTCATCACGATATATGCTAGTGTGTAAAATAATAACCAACGGTTTTTTATCCTTTATAATTATACTAGGGTATTCTGTAATAAGTGTTGTACCATACAGCATTAATTTATTTTTACTACTTGAATTATCCAATATACACATTACCGAACTTAAATCTAATCCAATATTAATTAAAAATTGTGATGATATATGGGCACCATATAAATAAATTTCATTGGTGTCATGACTTAAAATTCGTTCATTTATTTCCAATATTTTACCCTTAAAAAATGTAAAATTTTGTATAAACAAATCCTTAACACCAATATTATTATCTCGTAAGGTATTAATTTCTAAGTCGATAATGTTTACCTTTTTACATTTAAAAAATATTGAGTGATTTAAATATTCAAATGTTTCACTAACAATAAAGCCACAAGCGTTTAATATGTGTTTTAATGTTTCAATTGAATAAAAATAAGTATGTTCAAAATGTAAAACAGCATTTGGTGATTGACCACTTTGTAAAATTAGATTCAAATTAGGAACTGAAAAAATTAATTCCCCCTCAGCATTAAGGAGTTTATGTACTTGTTTTAAATGTTCTATTGGTGTTGTAATATGTTCTAGTAAGTGAGAGTGTATAACAACATCAATTTTGTCATTAATAACTATATTTTCATCAAAAAATTTTTTAATAAATAAAACCTTTTTAGGTATGTCAATATTCTTATCTGGGTTTATTTCAACTATATACCATTTATCGGCATCATCAGACATTTTAGTACTAATTTTACAAGATGGGTCACCAATTTCCAATACAGTTTTATTCTTTATTGAGTTTCCTATAAATTTGATTAATTCCGTGTAATGATTAGACCATATATTACCAACAACATTTATGTTATGATTATTTGAGTAAAGAATTTCTGGGTTAATTAATTCTTTTATCTGAACAGTATTGCAATGTTTACACTCTATAAATGTCATGTCGGCATAAAGATTTTCAACCCCGTTATTAATACCCATAAACAATGGCATACCGTCTAATCTAATTAATTCATTTAATTCAACACCACCGCAAAAAACGCACGTTTCTCTATTTTTTAAAATCTCCATATGTAAATAATTTATCATTTTCGTAATTATTTAGAAAAAATGAACGTTTTTCCCAATAAGCAAATATATCATATTTATATAACAAAGGAAATATATAATCAACTTTAATTAGCGGTAATTTTTTTTTAAAATGGGTTGTTAGTTGAATTTCGGGTGCTATTGGTAGGGTAGACTCAGGAATATCCCATAAAATTTTCATTAAATTAGTTTTACCGTATAACATATGCTCGCATAAATAACCACCGTCCCAATTATGGTATGCTGGAAAAAAAATAGTATCGTCAGGCTCACCCATTAAATCGAGTAACTTAGATATTTTTGGAATGGTTATGTCGGACCTTACTTTAAATACAAAATCATAACCTAGTTCTTCAGCTTTCTTTATACCATTCAACGTATTAATTACTTGTAAATTAAAATTAGCATGTCCAGAATGTTCTGGTCTCTTATTTTTAACAACTATGAAATTGTTCTCTTCTAACATTGAAGTATCTTCACCTTCTAATGTTGAAAAAATAACATCGTGTCCTGAGTAACATTTTACTATTTGTTCAGGGTGAGTATTTGGTCCTTGAATTAATATTACTTTTCTCATTAAAAAATAGTACCTCTAAGAGTTTTATCTATGTTAAATTCACTAAATAATTCATCTAATTCTAATTTATACTCCATGTTCCATCGCCCTTTAAATATTGCGGAACACATGTGTGGAAATATATTGGAATCATAGTGAAATTGACCCCGTAATTGGTTATTAATGTTATGTGTATATAAGCCATTAAAAGATTTATTTTTTAGATATATTTCACCATTAATTTCAAAATCCCAAATAGATGTAGGTGGCGTTTTAGTACAAATATCAATAAGAAATTTTTTAGACCAAACTGTCGGGGTAATACTAAAAGTAATGTCATTTGAATCTATTTTGTATAGGCCGTCAATAATTTGTAAATTACTTTTAACCCCCGATTTAATTAATCTAATATAATCACATTTATTATTAACCATGTAATCAATATGTGATTTAAGTAAATCATTGTTAACATCGTTATACAGAATCATGTCCTCATGTAAAAATAATACATACTCTTCTGGGATTTGCATTAATGCCGATAATAACCTTTTATTGTAGTGTAAGTTATTATCATAAAATACTGGAACTACGTTAAATGTACTTATTGTATCATCAATTATTTTATCAACAACAAAGTAAATTTTTGAATACTTACAGTGTTTTTGTAATCTTGTTAATGCTGGAACCCATAAATCTGAATATTCAGAATGTGAATACAAAACAATATTTAAGTTATTCATAGAAGTGGGATTTTTGTTTTGAATATGGTGAAAAGGGATTCATATATGGTCTAGTAATTCGCCCATGTACAAATTCATCAATTGATGAACCAACATCAATATATGTATTATTGGGATTATTATTATATAGTCTATGGATAATAATTTCGCTTATAGGACCGCAAGATATAAAAAATAATTGATTATTTAATTCACCATATTTTTTAAGTAATGTGTTAATAAAGTCTTCTGAATTAGTTTTCCAAAAATTAACACAATCATTTGGAAACGGATGAATATCAACCACATTAAATGGAAAATTTTCTTTTCTAGCATTTTCATTACATATTAATATAACGTCACGCTTTAGTTCTGAATATTTTTTACGTGATTGAATATAGTTGGCGTTAATCCATAAATTTACAAAGGTTATATTCTCATCTGAATGTTTAATATTATCCCTTAAAAACGTATAATCACCAATATTATCATTAACACCAGATATTGCATAGTAATAATTAGCCTCAGTGTGAGATAGTGTTTCTAGTAACTCAAGCCCTGTTTTAGTAAGAGTATTTGGTGCTAACCATTTATCTACCGCATGTGCTTGTGTCATGTGGCCAACCTCAATACCTTTCATTAACATAACTTCACCATCAGCATATCTAGCAAATGAGAAATTACTGTTGTCATTTATCATTGACCAAAATTTATTGAAATCACTAGTAAATCTATCCATGTTTAACTAATTTAAAACCACGTGAAATTAAATCCTTATGGTATGTATCCATAAGTATAAGATTATTTTGATTGAATGAAAGAGCATTTTGCTCAGTACCCATTTCCCAACCTTTAATACTACCCCACATTTCTTTAAAATGACTTGGATGCGGCGGAACATATGTATTTAAACCTAAATACTTTTGTAACATAAATGAAAAATGCATATCTTCACCAACAGTAGTTAAATTTGGTGGTGGTAGTTCTCGCCAGAATGCTGATAACCATTCTCTTTTAAAAAACCAAGCGTGTCCAACAATGTCAACCCTAACAACTTTTTCATTTGGATTGTCCCAGCCATATCTTGTATTTGGTCTATAGGACGTTGGTGTGTCATAAATTAAACCAATGGTTCCTAGTAATCCTTCATGACTTTTCATTGTGTTTAGACAGTTTTCAAACCACATTTGACCAGGGATTGTATCATCGTCAAATATACAAATATATTCCGTTTTAGCGTTTAAAGCAAAAGCAAATCTAGCCCAAACACCTAAGTTTTTATTAGATACCGCCGTGGTTAGATTTTTAGTTATATCAATAGAAAAGCCATCTGAGTTATTTTGCCATAGCATTATTTCAGATGGTTTTATTGTTTGATTATTTATTGCATTAATTTGTTCCTCTAAGAACTGAGGTCTTTTATAACCATTTAAGATAGCTGTAATCATAATTTATTTTTTTCTAACTTCCTTATTTTCATATTTCTTTTCTAATTCAGGTTCAACATATTCACTTAATATGTCTTTACCCTCAATGATAGGTTTGGCTACGTATTTAATAACATAATTACCGTCAAATTCAATCATTTTATCTAATTTTAGAATTTCATATTTATATTCTCTAAAGTCTGGAGAACCTAACGTATTATAACTTACAAACTCAAGTTCTTTAAAATCGAAAATATTATTAGGGAACACTTTAGTTGTATAAGCCTTTTTCATTTGATTAATAAAAAGCTGCGAGTTCTTCCTATATTCATCAGCATATTTACTGACATAAAATTCTAAGAGTTTTTCATCATCATTAATTTTTCTGATGTTAACTTTTTTAGTATATTGTTCGATATAGAATCTTGGTACAAAGTCTCGATTGATAGTTATTAACTTTTCAGACTTTTGACTTATATCAAAATTAACAGCATCAATATTACCAATTGATGTTATTAAATCACCTTCGTCATCAGTATATGTTTTATTATCTGAAGAAGTTAATTCACCAGTTAACGCACCCATTCGGCTGGCGGTAATATCATCATTATTCACAACCATTTGAAGTTCATAGTTATCAAAAGTGTCTAACTTAACCTTTCTTAGTATTGCAGAATAATCAATCGGTACGGTTTTATAGATAATAGTACCATCATCCTTTACGTGGTCAACTTCTAATTTAACACCTTGAGATGCTTGAATTACTTTATAAGTTCTCCAACGTAAATCCTTCACCTCCTGATTAATTTGACCATTTTTTAAGGCATTCAGTAGGCTTCCATGATTTTTTTCAGCTACAACATCTTGAGTTTTTTCAAGTGTTTCACCTTTTTGTGAAGTAAGATTATTACTTACATTAGAAGTAGCAATAGCTAATGCCACTAATTGATTTTTAACCCACTTAGTTAATCCCATTACTCTAAAATATTTTTATAGATGTCTATTATTTGATTGGCTACTTTAATATTGTTAAATTTATCAATATCACTCGGAACATCATATAAGTTTTTAGATTGAATTTTACCTGTTGAATCAACGTCATATATCCAACCAGACTTTCCACATAGCCAACCTTCAATTGTTGTTCGCCCTAACAATATACCAGCCGTTTCATCACATTCTTGAATGAATTTTTCAATATTATACGTTGGTTCAAAATAACTAACATGTGATTCATTGGCTATCATTGCATCTAAATAGGTATCATTTTTTTTACCAACTATCCAAAGTTCTTGGTTATTATTCCTTGTTTCATTAATTAAGTCTTGTATTGTATCCTTCCTTAAGTAATCAATCGTACCAACAAATAAAATTCGTTTTTTATCACGTTTCTTTGTTGAGTTAACTGGCTTAAATTTAATAAAGTCAAACGGATTGTAAATTACTTCAACGTCATCCGAATTAATACCAAAATTATTTGTTATGTAATCTTTAATTTCTGGCCTTATCGCAATATACTTCTTAATTTTATCAGATATTACTGGTTCCTCCAAGGATATTACTTCTGAGTGAATGCTACAAACAATTGGTGTATTTGGATACAGACGAAGTAAATGTTCGGTTATCGGTTTATGGTTTAAATGAATAACATCAAACTTAGGGTCAGATAAAAAATAAAGCGTTTTTGGTTGTGATACTATTTCACCACCTTCGGCACCCTTTAAAACCCATTTACCATCACCAAGTTTAAAACCTGGTGGTTCACTTAAATTATACAACTTAATACCATATCTTTTAGCCATACCAGCTAAAGGTTCGCCAATAGTTGAACATATTGTAACATTACAATTAAGCTTAACAAGAGTTTTTGCAAGTTCAAAAATATATAGTTCTGAACCAGTAAAATTATTAAAATTCAAACATCCTAATAATACATTTAACTTTTCACCCTTTCTCAAAACACGTTTAATTGAAACAGGTAAATTTTCCTTAAATGTATCTGAAAATTGTACACGGTTATTTTCCCACTCATCGTTTGTAACGCCGATTGATGCGTGATTTACTAAGATAACGGTGGTAACGCCTATCTTAACATTTTTTAAATAATTCTCGAAACAAAATGTAACATCATAAAAATGATAACCTTTAACAGACTCATTAAAGTTACATTTTATTTTTTCCTTATTAACAGCAAAAAACAATCCATCAACAATAACAGTTTCCTCTAAATAAACATCTAATGATTCACTGTATGCTGATAACCATTCTTTACCCTCATGTGTATGTTTAACTCTACCATATATTTTTTGTGGGTTTTCCCACCATTTACCAGACTTATCAAGGTATTTGGTACCTGCAACACCAATGATACCATAATCGGGATTATTATTAAATAATTTAACCAATTTTGGACCCCATTGTTTTGTTTCTATTTTTATATCATCATGCATAAAAACAACAATATTGTTTTTAGCTTGCGATAAACCACGGTTATATGATACCGTTAATGGCTCACCATTATTTACGATTTCAATTATTTCAAGACCCTTAAAGATACCTGATGATTTACTTATATGCTCTTTGTGAGCAGGGTTGGAATTTCTAGTACAATATACGACTGTTATCATTTATTAAAACGTTTATATGCATTATTACTTATTTCAACAAATTCTGCTTGACCAATAAAATTTTTTAATCTTAATGCGCCTGAGTAACTCATTGCGGAGCGAAGATAATCTTCGAAATTTTCACACCATTTTTCTAGTGTGTATTCAACTTTCCTAAATCTCACAACACCTTCGGATGTTTTTAATTTTTTTGCACCCCATTTTTTCTGAACTTCTTTAGTTGACATTCCTCTAAATTTTTTATAGATTGGAATTTTCCATCTATATAAAGTTTCAGCTGTTTCTGGTGATATTTTGATTTTTTTAAATAAATAATTATCACCAGCTGATTCTAAAGATTTATTAAGTATATTACCCAACATTACATAATCAGCACCAAGACCGATAGCTTTTATGATGTCACTATATGTTTGCATACCACCATCGGCCACTATTTTTGCTGGTTTCTTTAAAGCTAATGATTCATTATAACATTCCTTTATTAAGGATGCCATTGGATAACCAACGCCAGTATTCTGAGTTGTTAAACATCCACCCCCATTACCTATACCAACCCTAATATAATCAGCACCAGCGTCCGATAATAATGTATATGTTTTAGGGTTTGCAACATTACCAACCATTAGTTTTAAAGTCTTATGTTTGGATTTGATTAATCTTGTTATTTCAACAATATTTGACATATGCCCATTAGCGACATCAATTAAATAATAGCCATATTCATCTAGTTCGTTTGAATCATATAATTTTTTTATGTCATTATATGAGTAAGAATTAAAACCAACATATGACCTATCGTTTCGAGGCATACAAACTCTAATTTTAGAGTGATTAAATTCATACGCATTATCTTTATTGACAACAGTATCCATTGGTGCTGTCATTAAAGGTAAAAATCCCTCTATATCAAAGGGATTTATTTTTTCTCGACTATTAATTGGTGAAACTTCTTTTGGAACGATTAATAAATCATTAAAATCTAATTTCATTTAGAATTATTTTGTACCAGTTGAACCAAACCCACCTGACCCACGAGTGGTATCAGTAGAAATAGAATCAACTTGTGTAAGTTTAATAATATTTTTACCTAATACTGATGCAACAACAGCTTGCGCTATTCTGTCACCGTTATTTACTTGAAAATCTTCGGAACCTAAATTTATAAGGATTATTTTAATTTCACCACGGTAATCTGAATCAATCGTACCTGGTGTGTTTAAAACCGTTACCCCATTTTTAGCTGCCAACCCACTTCTAGGTCTAATCTGAATTTCAAAGTTAGCTGGAATTTCGAAAAATAAGCCCGTTGGGACGATTGCACGTTGACCAGCTGGGATTACTATTGATTCGGCTAAAGAAGCCCGTAAATCAAACCCTGAAGAGCCAGCGGTAGCATACTCTGGCGTTGGGTTATTTGAAGTGTTAACTAGATTAACATTAATTAGATGAGCATCGGTTGTAGCTGTGTTAGCAAACTCCTTGTTAAAGTCTTCAACAGTGTATTTAATGTCTGGATTAATTATATCCATCATTCTCGCTTTCATATCATTAATTAGACTCATTCGCTAGTGTTTTTTCTTCAATAATTGCCCACTCATTAGCTTGTTTAAGTATAACGCCAAGTGGTGATGTACGATATTTAGCTTGTTTATCACTATCATCTTTATCGTGGTTAATGATAGCTTGATACTCGGATTCAGTTAATTTAACACCATGGCTAATAGCGTAAAAAGCTGAACGTTCTCCGACACGCATAGAAATGGCTTCCTCATTAAATTCATACATTTTACCTTGATTTGTTTTATGCCATTCAGACATACAAGGTTTATATGCATGTGCTTTACCTATTTGATAAAGTAGGCATACTTTGATAATTTCACTATCAGGTAATTTTAAATTAGCTGGTAAAGTACCATTAATTGATATGGCGAACTTAGTAGTTCTAAGTAAGTGGTCAACCAAACCACCTTCAAATGCGTTATGAAGGTCCTTCATAGTTGAAGCAGGTGCTGTCATAAATGGTACACCTAAAAAGGTTGTTAGTTCTTCGGTCATGAAACCGTGTTTTGTAGCGGTTTCAAAATACTTTTTAGTATTTTTTGCAATTTTGTCTTTGTCTAGCATAAATCTTTAAATTTGTACAAATATACAAAAACTATTTGATTAATGCAAATTTTTTAACGATTATTCGTTAGATAATATTTTTATATTGTCATCACCAATTGTAATTCTACCTGTTGTAATTATTTCATTAAAATCTTCATACAATGGTATACCACCCTTTGAAGGTTCTTGTTTACAACATTTATCAAGATAACCCATGATATAATCAAACTTAGATTTTGATATTAATTTTTGAAGTTTCTCTTTAGTTGTAATTGGTTGGGATTGACTAAATGCTTTATTTTCAAACACAACAGGACGATTAATTTCAAGTAATGGCGATTCGCTATTAAGTATCATATTTTTTACAGCTGAAGATAATGTTGAATTAATTACTTGTTCTTTGGATATTTTTTTATCTTGATGTACTGGCTTAGGGCTTTCTTCAACATTTTGTAACGTTTTAAGTAATGGGTCATTACCAAATAAATTATCACTATCCTTCATACGATTAAAATATGGTGTGTTACGTACATCATCAAAGTATTTAAATAGTTGTTTCATTCTATCAATATCAAATACAAACTTATCTTTAACTATTAAGCTGTTAGATTTAACAGTATTTAATTTTGATAAGTTACTAATGTGAGTTTTAATCATCATTAACTTAATACTATAAGGTAATTTTGATTTTCTAATTTCTTTAAGAAATTTATAACCAATTGTTTTACCAAATAAAAGACTATGTTTTTTTATTGAGTAAAAGATAACCAATAATCTTAAATATAAATTTGTTTTAAGATTAGTGAATTTGTTTGTTTTGTTTTTTCTTAACTTTTCTAAGATTGTAAGATTTTTTTCTGTTTTCATTATTTGTTTTTTTCGGCTAAAAGTTTAAGATATAAATCTTTTCTATCGTCAGTTACTTTGTCCATAGAGTAAGTATCTTTAACTGTATTATGTAAGTTTTCACTTAATTGTTTTACAAGGTCTGGATTTTCGATTAATTTTTTTATATATTTAGCCCAATCCTTATTTTGATTCTTTTTAGGTTCAATAAGTATACCATTACCAGTTTCGTCCCATTCACCGCCAAATAAGTTAGCTTTCTTAATATCAATCTTATATGGTCCGAAATCTTGTGCTATAATCGCTTTCTTGTGGAAGCCAGCTTCAATAACTTTTAATTGACTCTTAACTTTATTGAATGTATTTTCTTCAATTGGTGCCAATGATACGTCAAATAGATTATAATTAGATGCGTATGTACTAATTGGTTTTGTCCAAACTCTTCTGTATGGCTCATTTGCAACATCTTTATATTCTTCTGGTTTAAACTTTAAAAGAAATTCTTTATATTCAGGACTTACCGTTGAATAATTATCGGTGAAAATCTTTTCGTAGTCATACCAAACGCTTTCAGTTGGTTTAATAGCTCTTTGAGTTTGTTGTTTAGTTTGTTCATCTATCGTTGTAATACTACCTCTAAGGTCATAACCACACAAGACGAATTGAACTTTATCTATTAAACCGCTTCTGTGAATTGAACCAACAACATCATTCAATAACTCTAAATCTTTACGGTGACTACTACCACCTAACCAACCAATTCTAAGCCTATCGCTAGGTTCTGGTTTTGGCGTGAACTGTTTTTCATTAGGGTCAATAGCGTTTGGTAATACAAAGACTCTTTTATTTAACCTTGAAATTTCGTCAGCAAAAATACTTGTAGTTGTAACTATGTTTCTTGAAACTCTTAAATTGTTGATAATCATTTTATCGAGACCAGAGTTTTTAATTAATAGATATGCAGGGTGATGTGGACCAGGGGACCAGTAATCATCCAAATCCATTATTGTTACAATCTTTAACTTATCCAATCTATCAAGAAGTGCTGGTAAGTGTGCATAATCACCTAGAGTTCTATGGTAGTGAATAATATCGTATTGTTTTAACCATTCCTCATTGTTTAGGTCTGGTTCATATTCTATATCAACATGAAATAATTCTGGATATTTTTGTTCTAATGAAATATGTGGTTTAGAACTTCTATAATAACTAACACCTGTCCTATCTGAAGGAACAACTAAAACTTTAATTTTACTCATATATTTTTTTTATTGTTCAATATAATCTATTAATTATATTAGTCAATAAAAAAGCCCTATAAGGGCTTTTTTTCTATTTATACTGTTTTTTTCTTGGTTTCTATTTTACCCTCTTTAATAAGAGTGTTAATCGTTGATTTAACAGTTTCTTGGGTTATAATTTTATTATAACTCTTAGTAAAATATTCTAATAATTTTTTATC
>Ga0208741_10000905_pt1 | contig 12963 bp, 13 predicted proteins | sample CryBogCBE03Jun09_FD_184576 | JGI IMG/M metagenome (GOLD analysis project Ga0208741, IMG submission 184576) | Freshwater microbial communities from Crystal Bog, Wisconsin, USA - CBE03Jun09 (SPAdes) | ecosystem: Environmental > Aquatic > Freshwater > Lake | place: Crystal Bog, Wisconsin, USA...
CTTCTCGGCCACCGGCTTGAGTTGGTTGCGTGCCTTGTCGAGCAGCGCGATGTCTTCCTGCGCCAGCATGCACGCGGCCATCGGGTGGCGCTTCGAGTAGATCACGATCCGCATGGCGTTGGCGATGATGGGGTTGGCGCGGTAGGCGTCGATGAGCTTTTTCATGTCGTTCTCCGGTGTGAGTGGGGGAACTCGTCCCCCTAGTTGATGATTAGGCGGCCTTGCGGGCCTTCTTGGCCTTGATGCGGACGACGGGGTAGGCGGCGCCCTCGACCTTGCAGGCGTCGATCTGGGCCTGCGTCAGGAACTGCAGGAGGAGCTTCTCGTTGATTGAGGCCCGGGACTGGACGGCGACATCGAGGTCGGCGGTCTCGCCTTCGAGGAAGCCGTAGCCGCCGACGATGGCGACCACGTCGGCCTTTGCGGCCTTGAGGACGGCCTCGGCCTGATCGGCCTGCGCTTTGGCGGCGAGGAACACTTCGACGGCGGCGGTGGTGTTGGAAGCGGTCATGTCAATCTCCATCAAGTTGCGGTCTCTATCTCGACCGTGATTTTTCATAGCACGAAGTTTTTTCGTTTGTCAAATGGGTGCGAAGATCCTTCGCACCCTGTGGATAACTTTTTTAGATCTTCATGTACTCGCTGGGGTCGAGGGCGAACGGGGCGTCCATCGAGCCGACCAGCTTGCCCTGCACGAGCACGGCCTCGATGTATTCGCCGTCCGGGGTCTCCATCGCCACGATCTCCATGAGGTCGCGCGCCGCAGTCTCAGAGTAGGGGTCGGCGCCGAGGACGTGGTCCACGATAGCCTCGCACATGTGGTCATACAGATCGACGCCGGTGGCAGTGAAGGCGAGGGAGGGGAGGGTGTCGCCGAGGGTGTAAAAGCGGAAGTCCATGTCAATCTCCATCATGTTTGTGGGTGAAAGAAGGGCCGGAGCCCCTAAATTATGCTCGGGCTGTCAGGTATCGTGCCGCAACCCGTTTGCGGATGAGCTGATCGCGTTGGAACCCTTGGCCCCAAAATTCAATGATCACACCGTTCGTTTTAACGCCGACCACGGTCGCCTTGAACTCTCCAAGATACCAAACCTTGTCGTTGATCTGCATGTTCATCTCAATCTCCATGTGGTTAGAAGCAACCATGCACAACTTTTAGCACGAAAGATTTTCGCATGTAAAGGGGGTGCGAAGCATTTTCGCGCCCCCCTGTGAATAATTTTAAGTGATTGTTCTGGCCGCCCGCGCGTAGCAGTACGCCAGCTCCGCGTCCGGGTTCAGCCGCTGGCCAAACTTCAGCGCGCCCGTGAACTGTAGCGCCAGCAGGCGCCCACGCTCGTAATTCCACTGCGCCCGAGTATCGAGGCGGTGCCGGTTGTAGTCGAGCGCCTCGCCCCTGCGGACGCTCTGGAAGCCCTCGACGAACGCCTTGCTGCGCATGATCGTGCTGGACTTGACTGTCTTCGTTTGAATTTGCTGGATCATATCAATCTCCATCGGTGGGGAGGGTGGTGGGGGCCGGAGCCCCCGGTTGGATTACTTTCCGCAGTTTGCTTGATCGTGGCCTTCGCAAATAATCTTCGCGCCATTGGTGAGGCGACCATTCTGCGATCCGGTGCAACGGCAAGTGGCGAAGAGCGAGCCTGAAATGAGGACACCGCGATGGTTCTTGCCATTGTTGCGGAAGGTGACTTTCTGGACTTCGTCGGTCATGTCGATCTCCATGTGGTTAGAAGCAACCATGAACACCTTATACCGCGAAAATATTTCGCCTGTAAAGCCCCACCGAGCCCTGTGGATAACTTTTTTTCAAAAATAATTTTGGTGCGCATCTGGGCGCCCGAAAATCAGCCGGATTGACGCTGTGCGGAAATTGAAGCATTCTGCGTCCGTCGCATTGACAACGAGGGGAAATACACATGCTTAGCAATAATCAAATCGCCACCGTGATCGAACGCATTGAGAAGATGGAAGACGAGAAGGCGGCCGTCGCGCTCGACATTTCGGAGATCTACAAGGGGGCCAAGGGCAACGGCCTCGACGTGAAGATCCTCAAGAAGATCGTCGCCATGCGCAAGAAGCCGCAGCACGAGCGAGAGCGTGAGCAGACCATTCTCGACCTGTATCTGGCCGCCGTCGAGGGCTTCGAGAAGACGCCCCTCGGCGAGTACGCCGCCTGCGTGGAGATCGAGGTGTAATGGTCAAGAAGGCCCGCCCCGCGTCACTGCCCACCGAGGCCAAGCGCCGGGTCGGGCGCCCGTCCACGTTCTCGCAGGACGTCGCCGACGAGATCTGTCGGCGCATGATTGAGGGCGAGAACCTGACCAAGATCTGCTCAGACGCCAGCATGCCGTCGCGTTACACGGTGTACTCGTGGTTTGAGCATCAGCCCGATTTCCGCACTCGGTGCGCGCACGCGCGCGAGGGGCTCGCGGACTTCCTGCTCGACAAGATCGAGGCGATGGCGGACGAGGCCACGAAGGACAACGTCGATGTCATGAAGCTCAAGATCTCGACCGCCCAGTGGCGTGCGCAGAAGATGGCCCCGAGGGTGTATGGGAACAACGTGATCACAGAGATCACCGGCAACGTCAGCGTGCAGTCGCAGGTGATCGACGTGCGGCAGCTAGACCAGAACAGTCGCGAGGCGTTCAAGCAGGCCCTGCTGAGCGCCTCCAAGATTATTGAGCACGACCCAACTGAGATGGATGACGATGACGACGATGCTTCAGCTTGACCCCGCCCTGCCGCTCACGACGCCCAAGGGCGGCGGTCTGGCTCACATAGTGATAGACTACGGCCACGAGGCGGACATCGTCTGGGTGGTGTTTCAGGACAGCGGGGAGATCTGGACATGGCGCAATCAGGACGTCCGGGCGCAGGCCAACATCACGTTCGGGCGCCCATCCCAAACCTCGTCCGCGTCGGCTTCCACCACACCTTTGGATGGCTCCGCCGCTCCGAATTGGATAACCGGGACGGCTACTGCTACGAGGCGCCAGACGGCGACCTCATCTTCAGCGCCATGATTTGGCACGAGAGGCAGATGCTGCTCTACGAGCTGATCGACGCTGAGACCGGCGAGCACTACCTCGTCGACACGCTCGGGGCGTACTGATGCCGCGCTTCATCGACTATGACGGCCAGCGCATTGACGTCGACGCCCAGCTCTTCGAGATCAGCAAGATCGACTGCGAGGAGAGCCTCGTCGACTTCATCAAGCAGAGCTGGCACACGATCGAGCCCGGCGCGCCGTACACGCACGGGTGGCACATCGACTTCATCGCCGCCCACCTTGAGGCGATCACAGACGGCGTCGAGCTGCCCGACGGGACGCCCTACAACCGCCTGCTGATCAACGTGCCGCCGGGGACGATGAAGAGCCTGATCACGAACGTGTTCTGGCCCGCGTGGGAGTGGGGGCCGCGCAACATGCCCCACCTGCGCTACGTCTGCGCCGCCCACAAGATCGAGAACCTCTCGGCGCGCGACAGCCGCCGCATGCGCCAGCTCATCACGTCCGAGTGGTATCAGAAGCGGTGGGGCGACCGCGTCAAGCTGGCGGCCGATCAGAACGAGAAGCTGAACTTCGTCAACAGCGCCTCGGGCTTCAGGATCGCGACCGCGATCACGAGCCTGACAGGTATCCGCGGCGACCGCGTCCTGCTCGACGACCCCCACAGCGTGGACAGCGCGGCGTCCGAGACGATGCGTGATCACGAGGTCACGACGTTCCTCGAAGCGATCCCGTCCCGCCTCACGAGCCCGATCCACTCGGCCATCGTCGTGATCATGCAGCGCCTGCACGAGGCCGACGTCTCCGGCGTCATCCTCGACAAGCGGCTGGGCTACGACCACATCATGCTGCCCATGCGCTACGACCCGATCAGGGCGGCGCCCACGATGCTCGGGATCGAAGACCCAAGGCAGGAGGACGGCGAGCTGCTGTTCCCCGCCCGCTTCCCGATCGAGATCGTCGACCGCGACGAGAAGGTCATGGGGCCATACGCCGTCGCCGGGCAGTTCCAACAGGAGCCGACACCGCGCGGCGGCGGCGTCATCAAGCCCGGCTGGTGGGAGACGTGGGTCGAGGAGGCGTACCCGCCCTTCGACTACATCGTCGCCAGCATCGACACCGCCTACACGACGAAGCAGGAGAACGACTTCAGCGCCATGACCGTCTGGGGCGTGTTCTCCAGCGACCTGTCCGCCAACCGCGCCGAGAACTTCGTCAGCCCCGACCGGGGCCGCCGCAAGAACACGGCCGAGGAGGCGAGCCGCTTCGACGAGGGCATCAGGATCCGCGACATGCTGGAGTACAACCCCGAGAGCGTTCCCCGCGTCATGATGATCGACGCTTGGCAGGAGCGCCTTGAGCTGTCCGACCTCGTCGCCAAGGTCGCCAAGACCTGCAAGGACCGGAAGGTTGACAAGCTGCTGGTCGAGGGCAAGGCGTCCGGCCTGTCTGTCGCCCAAGAGATCCGGCGGCTCTACGGCGGCGAGGACTGGGCCGTCCAAATCATCAACCCCAAGTCTCTCGACAAGCTGGCCCGCATCTACTCGGTGCAGCACCTGTTCTCCGAGGGCATGATCTACGCCCCCGACCGCCGGTGGGCCGACGCCGTCATCCGCCAGTGCGAAGTGTTCCCCAAGGGCAAGCACGACGACCTTGTGGACACCGTCAGTCAGGCCCTGCGCCACCTGCGAGAGACCGGCTTGCTTGTCCGGGCGCCTGAGCGTATTGCCGAGATTGACGCTGGGCGCAAACACGTCAGCAAGACCCTTGCGCCGCTCTACCCGATCTGAGGAGGATCACATGACTGAGTTGCCAAAGAGTATGGGCTTCGCCGAGTTGAAGGGTGAAGGCAGGTATTACGGCAAAGCTGACCGCGCCGAGCTGGTGCCGACGTGGCGCGACCGGCTGGCGAAGTGGTTCTGGCCCGAGGGCCTGCGCGCCCTGTTTGACTTGCAGGCCGAGAACCGGCGCCTGCGGGTCAAGCTGCTTGAGGCCGTCAGGGCCTGCGAGGACGCTGGGCGCATCGGCCTTCAGCTCTACGATGAGAATGAGAAGCTTAACCAGCTTGTGCGGCTCACCAATGCGACCCCGGAACAGGTGGCGCTGATGTCGAAGTCTGTGCTTAACCAAAGCAAAGAGATCGGCATCTTGCAGGACAAGCTAAAGCGCGCCTATGAAGACCATCAGCGCCTGCATGATCAGGTGAATGAATGGATCGCCCAGTTTGGAGAGCAAAAGTGATCCCGTGCAGCGCCACCGTCGATGTTATTCGCCCCGCCACGCCGGTGGGCATGGGCGCCTTCAGGGTCGAGGTCTGGGGCCGCGAGCCGCACGACTACGTCCGCGTCTATACGATCAACGCCATGTCTGATACATTGGCGGCTCAAGAAGGCCTCCGTCGCTTCGACGAGGAAATCTCCCTGCTGCTGTCGAAAGAGGGCTGAATATGCCTCCGATGCCCGGCCTAGTGAACCCGAATATCCGCCTCCCCGGCTTGGAGACGCGGGCTCCCGACGTCGTCATCGATGGCAACGGCCCCGACATTGAGCCCGCCAATGACGACGACGCCATCCTTCGCATCGAGCACGAAGATGGCTCGGTGACGATTAGCCTCGACGGCAAGAGCCTCGTCGACCAGCCCAAGAAGGGCAAGGGCGGATGGTTCGACAACCTCGTCGACGACATCGACCAAGGGTCGCTGGGCCAGATCGCCGACGAACTGCTGCGCGGCATCAACGATGACATTGAGAGCCGCAAGGAATGGATTGAGGGCCGGGCCACGGGCATCAAGCTGCTCGGCCTCAAGATCGAGATCCCCGGCCTCGGCGGCTCGACCGACGGCGCGCCCGTCGAGGGCATGAGCCGGGTGCGCCACCCGCTGCTGCTTGAGGCCGTGCTGCGCTTTCAGGCTAACGCCCGCAGCGAGATGCTGCCGACCGACGGCCCAGTGAAGATCCGCGACGACAACAACAACGGCAACCTGCAGGAAGACAAGCTCGCCGACGCGCTTGAGCTGGACCTGAACCACTACCTGACGGCCACCGCCACGGAATATTATCCTGACACCGACCGCATGCTTCTGATGCTGGGCTTCGGCGGCACGAGCTTCAAGAAGGTCTACTTCTGCCCGCTGCGCGGCCGCCCAGTCAGCGAGAGCGTCGACGCCGACGACCTGATCGTCAACAACGCGGCGACCGACCTGCGCAACGCCAAGCGCATCACGCACCGCTCGATGATGCGGGCCTCGACCGTCAAGCGCCTGCAGATCCTCGGGGTCTACCGCGACATCGACTTGCCGATGGCCAAGGAGCAGGATCTGGACTCGGCGCAGCGCGAGGAGCGTTCTGTGCAGGGCATCTCGGCGGGCACGTTCCGGCCCGAGGACCGCGACCGCGAGATCTACGAGTGCTACTGCGAGCTGGACATCGCCGGGTTTGAGCACAAGTACAAGGGCAAGGTGTCCGGCCTTGAGATCCCCTACCGCGTGACCATCGACCTCTCGTCGCGCGAGATCCTGTCGATCGTCCGCAACTATGACGAGGACGAGCAGGATCTGCCCGAGGCCCGCACGAACTTCGTCAAGTACACGTTCGTGCCCGGCTTGGGCTTCTACGACATCGGCCTGCTCCACATCCTCGGCAACACCACCAACGCCATCACTGCGGCGTGGCGCGAGATGCTGGACGCTGGCATGTACGCGAACTTCCCCGGCTTCCTGTACAGCGACGCAGGTGGACGCCAAAATACCAACATCTTCCGCGTCCCCCCCGGCGGCGGCGCCCTGATCAAGACCGGTGGCGCTCCGCTGCGTGACGCCATCATGCCCCTGCCCTACAAGGAGCCCGGTCAGGCCCTGATGTCGCTCGTCGAGAACATGGCGACGACCGGCATGCGGATTGGCGGCACGTCAGAGCAGCAGGTCGGCGAGGGCCGGGCCGACGCCCCGGTCGGCACGACGTTGGCCATGATTGACCAAGCGACCAAGGTGCTGAACGCCGTCCACAAGAGAATGCACGCCGCGCAGGCCGAGGAGTTTCAGCTCCTCGTCCGCTGCTTCCGCGAGAACCCCGAGAGCTTCTGGCAGCGCAACAAGAAGCCCGCCTACTCGTGGGACGAGCAGACGTTCCTGCAGGCTATCAACACATGCGACCTTGTGCCGCAGGCAGACCCCAACACCGCCAGCCAGACGCAGCGCGTGATGAAGATCATGGGCCTCAAGCAGCTTCAGGCGGGCAACCCCAGCCTGTACGATCCTATCGCGATCGACACTGCGGCCCTGCAGGCGATGGGCTGGAGCAACCCGCAGCAATTCATGGTGCCGCCCGCCTCGCTCCAGCAGAAGCCCCCGCCAGAAGTCGAGTACGCCAAGGCGATGGTGCAGATCCAGAAGCAGGAGGCCGACGCCAAGACGATGACGGCGCAGGCCAAGGCGAAGGAGGCCGACGCCAAGATCCAGCAGGGATCCGGCGCGCCCGGCCAGCAGCCGCAGGCGCCGACGCTCGCCGACCAGATCAAGATGACCAGCCTGCAACTGCAACAGCAGGAGCTGCAAGACAAGCAGCAGGACCAGATGATGGACGCGATCAACCGCAAGCGCGACCGCGAGAGCCGGGAGCGTCTGGCCGCCGTCAAGCTTGCCGAGGATCTCGCCGCCAACCCGCAGGGCGTGCCCATCGCGCGGAGCCTGCTCGACAACGGCATGATCCAGCGCCTCGAAAGCAACGAGCAGCCCCTGACGTCGGAGTAAGCAGATGGATGACTTGGTTGCTCGCGCCCTGCACGCCGCCCGCCGCCACTTCGAGGACGGCGGCTTCCTCGACAGCCTGAGCAGCCTGTTCTCTGGCCCCGACGTTCAGTCCACCGGCGACAGGGTCGTCAGTGACGGCACGGTCAACTGGGGTAGCCCCGAGAGCCCCGCAGACTTCGTGCGCGCCGACAAGGCGGCGATGGCCTTAGCCAAGCAGGTGGCGGCCCCTGACGACGACGTGACGGGGTCTATTCCCGCGCGCCGCGCGCAGATTGCTGCGGCCCCTCCCGCTCCCGCGCCTGAGCCGTCCGTCAATATTCCGTTTACCGCCCGTGAAAGGGGCATGACCTTGCCAGACCAGCAGGCGCCCGATCAGGCGCCCGTCTTTCCATACACGGGCTTCAATGCCGTTCCGCCAAACTTTGCGATGCCAAGCCCTGTCGCCCCTGACCTTCCTGCGCCCCGCGCCAACCCTGACGTGCGGCCTATGGCCTATGCCCCGGCTACCGGTGCCGCGCAAGCACCCGCTTCGCAGGCCATTGGCGCCATCACCAGCCCGCTTGCCATTCACGACATCAGCGACCTCTCTCAATTTCGCGGGTCGGCGATGGGCGAACCGCAAGGCATTGTGTTCCACCACACTGGCGGCAGGGGCACGCCAGAAGGCGTCATCAATACCCTCAACAATCGCAGAGACCCGTTCACTGGGCGCTCAATGGTCTTGGGCACAAATTACATCATTGACCGCGACGGCTCCATTTATGCGGGCCTGCCGCCGGGCACGACTGGCGCCCATATCCTGCCGAGCAAGATCAACAATTTGACCAACGCCAACTCGATTGGCGTTGAGGTAATCGCCAACGACAATGATGACGTAACACCGGAACAGATCGCTGCTGGGCAACGCCTTCACGCCACTTTGTCATCCGGTCGCGAACAGCCGCTCCCCGTCTTTGGGCACGGAGAACTTAATCCCGGCCACAAGATGCCTGATGAAGGCCTCGCTATCGTTAACCCTATCCGCATGGCGCAGGCTTCAACACCCTCAATGCAGGATGCCGTTAGCTCGGCCCCAACAGGCGAAAAATTCAACAATCGAGCCGCCGCCCAGCCCCGCATGACGGACCTGACGCCGCAGCAGACTGACTATATCATCCGCACCATTGCGGCCGAGAGCAGCGGCCACCCCGAGGAGTCTCAGGGCATCGCCAACGTCATCATGAACCGCATCAACTCGGGGCGCTTCGGCGCCAATCCAGAGGCCGTGCTGTTCGGCAAGAACCAGTTCGAGCCGTGGGGCGACAAATCTTTGGCCAACTACCCGCTCAAAATCAAGCCGGGCACTGACCGCTATCAGGCCGCCGCCGGTGCCCTCGACGCGGCCCTGCAAGGTAGCGACAACACTGCGGGCGCCACCTACTTCTGGGGGCCGGGCTCGCAGTATGCGCGGGGCCAAAAAGCGCCGGGGTGGGCTAAAGATTACCCCGACTACACCGACATCGGCGCGACGCGGTTCCATCGCGAGGGGCGGGCTGATGGTGGCGATGTCGATCAAGCTCTTCATATGGTGCGCAGGCACTTCGACGGCAGCGATGGCAGCTTTGTCGATAGCAATCAGGCCATGCGCAACGCCATCGCCAGCATCGACCCCGAGCGCAGCCAAGACCAGCCGGTCATGGATCCCGCAACGATGGGCGAGGCGTGGGATCGCGCCCGCCGCAATTACCAGAACTTCCCCATTCAGGAGGGCGAAACTGTCGCCCTCCAATTCAATCCTTCAGTGCGGCAGGAAATTGGCGCCGCAATCACCGGTGAGGGTGGCGGCCGCGACTATGGCAGCGAACTTCGCCGACGCGCCGGTGAGGCGCTGGTTGGATCGTCTGGGTTGACTAGCGGCATGGGCGCGCTCGACTTTGTGCCGGGCGCCAGTCAGGCGCTCGGAGCTACCGACATCGCGCATGACTTGAGCGAGGGCAACTACGCCAGCGCGGGCGCAAATGCTGCGCTCCCCGTTGCCATGACTGCGGCACAAAAATTCGCTGGGCCTATTGGCAAGGGCCTTTCATATGCGGGCGAAAAGATTGCGCAACATGCCACGCCGATTGCGGCCGCGGCAGGAGCTGCGGCGGCATTAGCGCCTGATGATGCCGAGGCGGCAAATGCTTTAAAATTAATCCGCGCTTATCACGGCTCGCCTTATAAATTTGACCGTTTTGATCTCAGCAAGATCGGCGCCGGTGAAGGCAATCAAGCATACGGTCACGGTCTTTATTTTGCTGAACATGAACCGACGGCTCAATATTATCGCGACACTCTTGCCCACAAAGGTGCAATCGACCTTGAGCAAGCTGCGTATGATCGGGGACTTCCATTAAGTCGCAATGCCCAACGGATGATTATGACGCAGGCAGGAACAGAAGTTGACCCGTTAACCGCCGCAAAATGGGCGCAATTTGGAAGCTCTGAAATGCGCCCATATGATCGTGAAAAAATTGCTGACTTAATTGACGCATATCGTCAATCAAAAGCTGGGCATATGTACGATGTAAATATTCATGCTGATCCAGAACAGTTGCTTAATTGGGATAAACCGTTGCGAGAACAATCGCCTAATGTCAGAGATATTTTGGCTTCCCATCTTGCGTCTAAAAGCGAAGAAATAGCCAATCGTTCTGGGTTTCAAAATTTTAAAAGCAATCCTCAAAATTTTATGGATGTAGGTGGACATACATTTCGGCCAATAAACTTTGCAATGTCCAACGATCTTGAGAGTTTAGGTATTCCGGGCATCAAATATCTTGATGCCGGTTCATTAAATACCACCGGCGTACCAACTCACAACTATGTCATTTTCAACGACAAGTTGATCAACATCAATCGTCGCTACGCCGAAGGCGGCCAAATACCGGAAGGCACTGAAATGCGCGAACATCATGCAAGCGGCGACATCGTCGGATCAGCTATCAAAAAAATCATCAGCTCATCGGCTCGAAGCAAGGCGCCGATTGAAAAGATCCCCGCCGTCGCCGAACGGTATCCGCTCACTGCGCCTCCAGTTCCCGCCATCGACCGTTTGAGCGGCGAAACCTATCTGGCTAAAGATCTTAGCCCCGAGGCATTGGCGGTTCAAAAGGCGCGCAAGGCGGCGCAAGCCAATATCAATGCTGGCAATTACACGCCTTTTTTCCCGCCTGAGCAGCGGTTTGATGTCAATGCAGCCAATTACCCTGCTTATGATCCGACAACATCAATCTTGATGAAAAAGCCTGCGACGCAAGAAAAATACAATGCGGTTGCCACTGCGCCAGAAGCTACTGAACGTCTCAATGCTGCATATCAGCGCGGTTTGCAGCAAAAAGAAAACGCTGGAAATTGGTATCACATGGGCCAACTTGAGGCTGAGTTCATTAAGGAATACGGCCCCGAAGTCGGCCCGCAGATGTTCAAGCGCCGGTTTGCCGACCCAATGGCGGCGACAACGGGCGGCGCAGATCCAACATCAAACTTGATGATGGCGCAATATGGCAACGTCCTAAGCAATCAGGGCGTGCCTGTTCCGAAAAACTCGTATGAGTTTCCTTTCCCTGTCGGTGGCCGGTATGCTCAAGGCAATATGGACCAGTACAACAAAATGATCATGCAGGGGGCTGGTGTCACGCCTGACAACCCAAAGCGTTACAACTTCTCCAACAATTTTACTGGCACATCGCAGGGCGCAACGATTGATGAGCAGATGTCCCAGTTGTTCAACCCCAAGATGAACATGCCGCCTGCCGGAACTTACGGTCACTTTGAAAACGCTCTCGCCGATCAAGCTGCTGCTGCTGGCGTCGATCCTCGATATTTCCAAGAAGTTGCGTGGGCAGGCAAAAAAGATGCCGATACCAAGGGCGGTTTTACAGCGCAGCCAATGATCAGCGTCGTCAATGAAGCCATTGAGCGGACGCATCAAGTTACAGGCATGCCGAGAGAAGAGATTGTGCGTCGCGGTCTCGTGCGTGGCGAGATCCCGCTTTACGGCGCCGCAGGCGCAACGGCTGCTGGTGCTGCAGCGCCCGAGTTGATGGGTGAACAACCCGAGCAACCAACTGACGTCGATGGGCGCAGGCGCGGCGGGTCTATTGTCGATCACGCCCTTATGTTACTATCGCGACGGTCTTGATGCTGTCCAAGCCAACCCATTAGGCAGCACCGGGGACGCCCGGAAACTCCGAGGAGAAAAGCATGTACAGCATGGCGCACAAGGCCCGCGAGGCCATGAAGGGCAAGGCCAAGCGCCTCGCCGGTGAAACAGATCAGAAGGTGGATAGCTCAGACTGGACGCCCGCCGAGCCCCTGAACGCGGACGCGCAGACGGGCATGCGCCCGATCTCGCAGCGTCAGTTCAAGAAGGGCGGCAAGGTCACGGGCGCCAAGGCCCACGTCCACGCCGGTCGCAAGCCCCGCAAGTCCGGTGGCCGCGCCCTGACCGCCGACAGCCTCATGAACCGCGACCAGAAGGAAGCGAACGCCGAGCGCCCCGGCAAGAAGCACGTCGGCGCCCTCAAGACCGGCGGCCGCGCCCACCGCGACATGGGCGGCGGCACCGCTGGCGGCCTGATCGCCCCCTACGTCAAGCAGATGCTGGCTGGCGCTGGCATGAAGAAGGGCGGCCGCACCAAGCACGCCCTCGGCGGACCCGGCATGCCCCCGCAGGGTATGGCTCCCACCGCTGGTCCCGATCCCCGCATGCTCGCCATCCTGAAGGCCAAGGCCGCAATGGCCAAGGGCGCTCCGGTCGGCCGTGGCATGCCCATGCCCGCCGGTCGCGGCATGCCCATGCCCGGCGCCGCCGGTATGCCCCCCATGAAGAAGGGCGGCAAGGTTCCGAAGAAGGCTGGCGGCGGCGAGCGTTCGGCCTCCGACCGCATCCGCGACAACCTCGGCTACGACAGCGAGGCCTACGAGACCAAGACGGACCCGAGCTACCGCCCCACCGGCGGCCCGTCGCAGTCCGAAAAGGACCGCCTGTCTGAGATGTCCGGCGAGGCCCACAAGCGTGGCGGCCGCGCCCACCGCAAGGCTGGCGGCAACGTAAACTACGGCCCGCAGGAAGCTGAAGCGGGAGCCAAGGCTCCCTCGACCAAGCAGCAGATCGCGACCGAGCGTTACGACCAGAACTTGTCGAAGCCCCACCGCGCCAAGGCCAAGCACTACAACT
>Ga0208741_10000906_pt1 | contig 12960 bp, 17 predicted proteins | sample CryBogCBE03Jun09_FD_184576 | JGI IMG/M metagenome (GOLD analysis project Ga0208741, IMG submission 184576) | Freshwater microbial communities from Crystal Bog, Wisconsin, USA - CBE03Jun09 (SPAdes) | ecosystem: Environmental > Aquatic > Freshwater > Lake | place: Crystal Bog, Wisconsin, USA...
GCCATCTGTGTTGGTAAATTGCTTTGTGCTGATTCAATTCCTTGTTCTGGAGCTTGTGCTACTTGATTCTCCATCTGTTCTTCTTGCGGCATTACTTCTTTGCGCGGCATACGGCGTGGCGCAGAAGCTTGCATAATTTGGTCAGCAATAGGTGGCTGTTGCTGTGGTTGTTGCATAGCCATGGATTGTTGCTGTTGTTTCATCTTATCTTGAATCATTGGAATGCCAACATAAGCAGGCAATGTTCCATCTGCTACGGCCTGATGAAGCTGTTGAACGGACAAATTATCAGCCGCATTCATACGGCTCATTAGACTATTAATCATACTTGCTCCATCTGAATGCCAAGCATATCGTAATGAACATACTTGTAGCCATTGCTATCAGTAACAACAGCTTGTGGCATGATTTGCTCAACTTCATCAGCCATAACGCCACGATAGCGTCCATGACCGGCTTTATCTTTAAACTCTGGTTTATAGTCAAACTCATAGATGTTGATTCCATCCATAAGAATATTTACAAATTCAATATTTTCTTTAACGCGAATATCAGATGAAGTTGAACCACTCATAGCATTATATAAACCTAATCCAGCAATGCCAGCAGTTCCTAAACCGGCTGCTTGAGAAACAGCGCTAGGAGCGGCATTGTATTGTTGGACGGTAGAAGACTGCAATGGCAAACCGCGCAACTGAGCATTCATAAATGCAAGTTGTTGCTCTGGGTATTGTTGTGCCACAGCATAGTTTTGAATTGCTTGATTAATAACTTGCTGTTGATTTTGTTGTTGTGCTGTACCGGCTTGGTTTTGTGTATTAAGTACATTCATTTGAGCAGCAAGGCACTGGGTTCCTAATTGACCTAATGCTTGACCGCCTTGGATTCCTGCCTGTCCACCTTGTAAATTCATACCAGCTACATTTGTAGCAGCTCCTTGGGCATTGTTATATGCTGTGTTATATGCATTACCGATTAACTGATTATTAGCCAACATTTGGTTCTGTTGATTTAAACCAGACATCAAGGCTTCACGGCTGCCACCAAAAGCACCAGCGCCAGTAGCCTGACCTTGTTCTTGAGCTTGGTTTATTCCATATTGCTGATTAGACAATGCTAACGCTGGATTCAATACATTTTGAATATAAGGATTCATGTATTGACCGATTCCCTGAGCGCTTGTCAATGTATTTTGCAATCCTTGTCCAGCATTTAAAGCCTGCATAGAACCCATAGCTGCGGATCCTGTTGCAGCGCCAAACTGACCGGGCTGTGTAAGATTAGCAGCACCTTGTTGGGCTTTTTGTTGTAATGGGCTAAAACCCGCTACATAGTCTTGTGGGTTAGTACTATATGGAACATAAGGTTTTACACCGGTAATCTGAATACAACAACCGCTACCAGATGTGTTAAATAACTGTTGTGTTGTAGCACCAAGCATAGTTTGAACATATGGCTTGGCATAGCAAGGAATATTGGTATTTTGTACTGTAGTTTGAGTAGGCGCAGTTGGTTGAGGAGAAGGAGCTGGACCACAGCATCCATGCAGAGTCATTCCACCACCAGCAAAAGCCATACGACCATTGCGTGGTTTAAAAGCCTGTTCGGGCAACATTCCAAAATGCGGTCTTTTCATTCTCATATTTGTGTCTCTGCAATCGTATATCGTTTAAAAAATCCAACCCGATAAAGTAATCTTTCCATTGAAGGTCTTACTGCTGACCGAATCCGTGTTGCTCCTAAACCTTTAAGGATCTCTTTTAATTGCTTCAAGGTATCCTTTGTAATAATTCCTTTGCCACCAGTCGCTGTTATAAAAGCAACCCTATGGTTAGGGTAATTATTAAATGTTATGGTCATTGCACCATGTATTACATTATTCTCGTCTACTGCTACTACCAACATCCATTGCCCAGTTGTTAAGTACACTTTAACGTGTTCTGAGCTGTAATCTCCACCACCGTATTGCTGTGAATCAACAATATACTTTTCAATTAATGGCCAAGTTTGGCTAATATATTGAAGCCCTACGGTTTTAATTATCATGCTGGTACGAACTTCTCACCTTTAATCTGTTTAGCTTGAGACTTTTTACCGGTTCTTGCATGACGTACTTTATCCATCATTTTATATAAATGCTTTGCGCCTGCATCAGTAGAGCCATTCCCTAAACCAGATACCACATCTGCAGGCACTACAAATTCACCATCCGCAAGGCGCGCTTCTTGTTTTCCACCAATCGTAGCTGGAATATCATCTGACATACCATCGCCGGGTCCTTTTAATAAACGACCACCATCAGAGTATGATCCTAAATCACTAACATTATTATTAGTAATTCCACCTTTAGCAAATCTGCCACCATCAGTAATCATATACATTAATCTTTGAGCATCAGTTCCAAATGCAAGAGGAGCCAATGGATCTACTTGGCTTATTCCGCTTGTATTGGTTGAAGATGGAACTTCTTTATACATACCAGAGTCAGTTAGTTGATAACCAGCTGGATTTGAAAGAGGTGTACTAAATTGACCGGGATTAGATGTTGCTGTTCCTCCCGCAGCTAAACTCATTAATCCGCCTTGGGCTGCACCAGCCATACCAGAATAATTTGCCTGATATGCTGGACGTTGAGGAACTACTACATCTGGGGTGTAATTATTTGGGTCATACTTAAACTTAGATAAACCACCACCAGTATCAATCGCATTAGGAGGGGTATAAGCACCAACTGGACGTTTGCTCATTGCACCTAAAGCATCAATTCCAGCAGAAGTATATAGTTGAGTATTAGATGGTCCGGCAACCTGACCAAACATATTGGATGTTGGAGCGGGTGGCGCAACATAGCCCGGAGTTGTACCACTTAATGCTGGAGTTGGAGGCGCACCAGTGCTAGGCAAGTTTGGCAAGGCGTTTCCATAATCATCAACTGTAGCACCCGGTAATGTAGGAGCTGTTGGCGTTCCCGGAGCAATTGGAGCCACATCAGGCATATAACCAGTAATAGCACCGCCTACACCACCCATAAGAGCGGCCTGTAATGGGTCTTTACCAATAGCAGCAGCGGTCAAACCGCTTAATCCAGCACCAGTAGCAGCACCTACGGCAGCTCCACTAGCTCCGCCTGCAGCCATCATTTCTGGTGCAATTTCAGCAGCTAATTCAGGCGCAGCAATACCTGCGGCTACCATTAGCCCCATATCCAATAATCCGCTACCGCCTCCGCCACCGCCCATAATTATTCCTTTAAAGAATTTTGCCCATTTTACCCTTTAAACTGCCGCTCCGCTACTATTTACCCATTTGGTTCCATTGTAAAAAATGGGGTATCCCAAGGTAGTATCAAAGTACATTTGACCAGTTGTTTGCCCTACCGCTGGTCTTTGTGCCGTTGTTCCATATCTTACGGTAGAAGTTATTCTACTAAAGTTGTCAATTTGCACAAAATATAAGCGCAAAGTGTTAAGAATTTGGTTAAAGTAAGACTGGTCATAAACAGGACCTGCAACCGGTAAATTGGGTGCTTTTGTAGGAACAATAGCTGGCTCGATCATCTTCTGCCATCCTGTTTTACATCAAATCTAGGCGTACCTAATTGCCACTGGGTTCCAATCGTGTTTGAATAACACTTAAATGCCATTTGACGACCACGCAAACGAGTATAAACTTCGCCAGTAAACTGTTGTACTGTATATTCATTTGGAGTTGGAGTTGCGTAGGTTTGACTGCTTGTTACTTGATTTAAGTCGGTGCTTCCATAAGCCGTGCCAGAGTTTTGACGAGGATAAATAGCCATCGTAACCTGAGGGTTAGCTTGATTAGATCCGTTAAAGTTTACGTCCGGCAATATGCGCCATACAAAACCAAAATGCTGACCTGAATTATTATTATCTGATGCCATAATGCCAAAGTCAGAGGATTGAATGTATGCATAAATAGGTTGGGTATTAGAAGTTGCATTATCATCTACGCCGCTTTCATGGTATAGAAGTCGGCTATTGTAGTCTGCAGCTACTGGGTTAGATTGAATATTATCTTGCAACCAAGCACTGCGGCCATTTAATACCCATGCTGTTCCTGTTCCAGAACCGGTGGTAGTAGCAACGAAATAAGTTCCTACATTGTTGTTAGCAGCACCAGATTGAGTAAAGTTAGTGTTTCCTTGCGTTGCAATAACATATTGCTGACCAACAACAAAAGATCCAGCATTTACTTGTACAGTTTCAAATGTGCCATACGACCAAGCATTGTCTACATAGTTATAGATTACGTATTTATCTATTGAATTATTAATGCTTTCATTGCTAACATAGAACCACCAAACTTCGTTAAATCCTTCATTTGCACCAGAAAACACTTGGAAAGATTGGTTAATATTCAAATCATCAAATACATACTGACGCAATGTAGATTGAAGCGTATGAACCGTACCATCATATTTATAGAATTTACTGGTTCCCATCCAATAAGTAATATTGTTAATAGTTACCATACAGTTTGGTGACATTGTAGATATATTATCCATCAATATATTAAATGACCATACATATGGATATCCTACATACTGCATAGAATACAAAGCAGTATTAGTCCAAATTAATATTTCTTGTCGGGTTGCTCTTGCACCAACAATAAAAGAACCATTACTTAATGGAAACTCGCCAGACTGGTTTGTAACCTGCGGAACCCATTGATAAGCATTTGCTTGATCCGACCATCTGACAAGCATCGGGTTAAACGGATCATTTGATAAAGAACCGCCATTATAGGAATTTGCACCAAATGCAATAACAAATTCCTGAATAGCCGACGTAATAACTTGAAGAGTCTGAGTTGGAACATATGACCCCGCATAAGAAATAGTATAGTTGCCATTACTTGCTGCAGTAGAAGCTATTGAAAGAGGAACCGAAGTAGAACCAATTACATAGCTAGAAGTTACATAAGTTCCAGAAGGTATGCCCGTTCCAGTAATATATGAATATGGGTAGATACCAGTTGGAGCGGAAGCTATTGCTGTAGTTGATCCACTAGCAAAACTTAATGATGTGATAGTACTTGCATTAGAGTTCGCCAAAGATGCTAGACTTACCCCTCGTGTTCCCACTCCATTAGCATCTTGCCAATAATAAATAGAACCGCCGCGTGGGGCAAATACTAAGTCTTGACCAAAGTTATCATTGCTCCATAGCCTCAACTGCGTACCTGCACCAGTACCAGTAAATGCGGTTCCCCATCCACGCGTACCAGACTGTTCTGTAGCAATAACAGATGTTCCGCCGCCAGTAGCTGTTGCAGTTGCAGTGTAGCCACTTGGCATACTGATGCTATAAGAGCTGGCACTTACTGGTGTTACGCTAAATGTATTATTTAGCATAGAAGCTGAAATGCCAGTTCCAGTTATGCTAGAAGCACCAGAAAAATAAACATACTGACCTGTTAATGTATATGGTGTTGATGCTTGAGAAACAATTACTACGCCGCTACCAGATGTAGTTGAAAATGGATTTGTGCCTAATGTTGCCGTCAATGGTGGTGATATTCCACCCCACGGACCAGTACCCCATCCATTACTAGAAAAATAAGTCGCCGCGCCGGTGGGCAGTTCATATTGAATTATTGCACCAGTTCCACCTGTGGTCGTAGATGAAGCAGCAGATGCCGCTTTGATAGTATATTGAGTGCTAGAAGTAACGCTTGTTACAATGTATTCACCACTAAGCACAACACCACCAACGGTTGCTGACCCTGAAAATAATAAATAATCACCAATTGATGGGTTGTATGCAGTATCAGTAATTGTTACAGTAGTAGAGCTTGCTGTGGTAGATATTGGGTTTGTGCTAAGAGTGCTGGTATAAGTAATTGGCGTAATATCGTTATATGTACCGCCACTATAAATATAGTATTTTGATGTAGTGCCAACGCCAATATAAACGTTAGAAGACAAATCTACCCAAGTCCATAAAGACCGGCAAATGCCCAAATATTGGTTTGGATTTACTTGTGTCCAACCACCAATTTTTTCAGGTTTACCAGAACGAAAACGAATCTTATCCCCATCGTACCATTGGCCTTCAACAGAGTAAGCCGTACCTTCTCTGTTTAATCCGGGGACAAAATTAAGCTTTTGTAATGGCATAAGGATTTACCCTAATACCTCTAGGGCCTTGTTGATTTTTGCAATGCGGTCATCTAAGCCCAATGTTCCACCATTGATGCGCTTGGTCATTGTCTCAAAATCCTTGGCATCTGCCAACTCATTTAAGCCATGTTTGTTCCAAAACCAACCTGCCGATAAGCAAGCCCCTTTAGGCATCGACAGAAGCTCAGGATTCGTAATTAAAGCTAAACCTAGGGCATCCCCACAGTTACGATAGTTATCGCGTCCTGTAAGCTGAATTAAACCTCTTCCGTGGTATGCCCATCCATCACCAGTTTCTTCTGTGCCATTACCCATCCGTCCAGCGTAAACTTTGTTAGCTATTTTTTCTGGTTGGTTTGCATAAGCTTCAGCCACCACTCGACTATTGAATCGGCTGGGCCAAACACGCATAAGTCCATCAGTGGAGTAATGTAGGTTTTCTTCCAATACTCTAAAATTATTAGATTCATGTTGGCACTGTCCTATAAAGGAGGCTTGACGAATTGGGGTATTCATCCCATATTTATCAAATACTGCCTGTAGTGGTTCATCCCACTTGGGGTCAATTCCCAATGATTCTAAGTTCATTTAATAGCCATCTGTTCTGTAATCCATTGCTGGAGTGTTACTGTTTGGAGGGTTGTGGCTGCGCAGTCTGAAGCAAGTTGATTGTAGGCGGCGATTGCATCAGAGAGCTTGGAGGTTGAGGAAATGCCGGACACTGTACTGGCACCATTGTTGTTCCGCACCCCGTTAGCATAATACTGGCGGATAAGAGCAAGCTTCGCATCATATTCATCTTGTATTCCTTTGGTAGTTATTTCTTGTTGCTTCTTAATCGATTCCGTGTGTGCTTGAGCTTTTTCAGCCTCAATACGGACTTGATCTTTGTAAATAGTAAAATCACGATCCCTAGTATGCCAGCCAGCGAAAAACACCCCGCATACAAGAGCAATAAGTAATATAGCTTTGGCATATGTTCCATATAGCATCACTGTGGCTCCGTGTCTTTTTTCATCATAACTGCTGCACCATGTGCGCCAGAAATAATGCCAACAGCTTGGGCAAAATCCATTAGATTCATAGCACCGCCATGAATAGCATTCCAAACAGCGCCAGCAATAACGGCTACAGTTGTAGTTACCCAAGACCAACGAGCTACATCATGAGTTTCGTTATCTTTTCCTGTTACTAAATGTATTAACCAATTCATCGTGCGCCTTTATTTTTTGCTAAAACCAATAGTATTTTTAAGACGCTCCTCAATAATTGCAATTTCTTGTTTATTGGCTTGAATCTGATCTCTATTTAATTGAATATCTTTTTCTAAATCTTGCCGCAATTTTTCACGAGCTAATTCAGATCCAGTATTTGTAGCTTGTTTATTGTCGCTGGTAACTACTAAAGACATCTTACTATTTAAAACAGTAACATCTTGACTTAGACTAGAAAGCGCAGACATTAAATAGCCTACACAAGCTAAAAGAATAGGTAAAACAGCAAATGCTATCTTTTCAATAAAGACAGCCTTTTCATTAACTTCTGACATATCATACCTTTTTAGGCTTAGTCTTTTTTGCGGCTGTTTTTTTAGCTACAACACGAGTGGTTGCTTTTTGTACAGAGGGACGTTTCTTTTTGGTTTCTGTAACTGGAAAAGACCAAGGTTGAGCAACCTTGCCAATTTCCATGTCAATCTTTGGCATATAGCCAAGTTTGTCCATAATCCATGTAAATGTAAAATTCATTACTGTTCTCCACTAATAATTGCAGTTGAGGTTACCCTATCTAAAGTTAGTACTCCATAACATACTAAATTCCAGTCTTGACTATTATCCTCTTTTTCGCTAAAAGATGGAACTTCAAGCTTAAAATGTTTTACTAAATACTCTTTTTCACCTTCAAAAATTCTCCAAGCATGATCCACGGTTCCTCTGCCCGGTTGACCTCTGCTTTTATTAAATCGAATTCTATATTTGTTCATATCACTTCTACTTGTGGCTGGGCTGGACAAAATTGCTGCTGAACGTGGGCAACCGCTATGTTAAAGTGAATAAAAGTTAATGGGATTGATCCAGTAACTTTATTAAAAGAATGTGGCAACCAAGAATTACTAAAAATTAATCTGCCATTTTTTGCTTGAAAATTAACCATATTACTTGCATTAGTAATTTGCGTTGGATTTAATTCTGGCAAATTAGTAATTACTTTTGAATCTCTTGGATCATGAAAAACTGCTACTGCATCATCTGGACAATTTAAAAAATAAAATCCAGAAATAATAGATCCATTTCCATGAATATGGCGATCAATTGAAGAGCCATTATAATGTTCTTGACACCACATTTCAGTAAAATATGTTTGAAAAAACTCCATAGAATAGCCTTGGATATTTAAAATATTCCAAGCTGTTTGTGCAACATAATTAGCAAAATCTAACATTTCTGGATCGCTATTTATTGATTCAGTCATATAGACTGGATAAATAGGATTTAGTTCAACTTCTTGTTTTCTTTTGGCAATAAATTTTTTTGATATTTTTCTTGTTACATTTAAAAATTCTGGTTTATCTAAAATATAAATTGGCGCACAAAAAAGAGGTATTTGTTCTAATTGTTCAAACACTTTTATCCTTTAGTAATTTATGCTAATTTTGTTAATGCTGGCCATTCAGTCCATGATGCTATTGAAGCTAATCCACTAAAAGTAAGATAGTTTTGTTGAATTGTTGCAAATTGAGCTTTAGCGGCATCAAGACCTGTTTCACTAATCCAATCTCCATTTGGAACATTTAGTATAGCATAAACTTGATCTGTATTAGGTAGTTGTGTAGATAAATCTACAGTTACCCATTGTATTCCTTCATCAGTTTGTATTTTTTCATTTACTAAAAAAATGCTTGCTTTTTGAGTAAGCCATGCTTGTTGGTTTGTGGATAAAATAGCATTTGCATCGGATTCTGTACCTATGCTAAATATTCCTGTATAACCAGCAGTTTTACCTGCATCTATCGTTGCTTGACTATCGCACACATAGTCTGTTGTTGATTGTGCTGGATTATTTATGACATATATTTGCATCATGAAACTGCTCCATAAACTCTACTACATCCTGCCGAAAATGTGACTGTTTTTCCATTTTTGTTAATAGCCTTACCACCGCAATAACCAGCGTGAGAATTACCTTGGGCAGTTCTTCCGCCACCCCCTGCTGCACCCCATCCACCACCTCCACCACCACCTTGATTATTGCAACAATATGGGCTAGTACTGCCAGCAGAACTTCCAGAACCGCCATTGCCACCAGTTCCACTTAGACCATTTCCACCGCCACCGCCACCAGCACCACCACCAGAACCCCCGCTGCAATAGCCACCTGCTCCACCAGATCCGGGGAAAATTCTGCCACCACCACCACCACCTCTATAAAGAATGCAACTTACGCAAGCACTACCGCCTGTGCCACCACTTCCACCAATTGATCCACCAGATCCACCAGAAACAAAACAACATGGATTATTACCAACACCACCACCAGCTCCACCACCACCACCATTTCTATATCTTGAGTACGCATCGTAACCTGCTCCACCGCCACCACCAATATAGCCACCATTGTTAATAGTTAAACCAATTCCAGTTCCAATGTTTAATGCCGGTCCACCATTACTTTCATGCCCACCTTGACCCATAATGTAGCCATTATTTACTAGATTAAGAGTATCGCCTGTAGTTCCACCAGAAAGGTTTAAACCATAGTTTCCAGTTGAATTAGCCCATAAATAAACACCGCTATTTACTGTAACAGTAATATCGGACTTGCCAGAACTATATCCGCCAATGCTACTTATATTTAATGAAGCGTTAGTTGTTGAAGAAGTAAATGTATAGCTGATTGATACACGATTAGATTTTCCATAAAAGTTGGTAGGCATTGTAATAGCGCCACTAGGAACACCAGCCAAAGAACGAACAGCAGCATCGTTAAGGCTGATTTGGGTTGTGCCATTACCGCCATTTTCGATTTCAATAGAAACACCAGCAGTTGTGCCAGCCAAACTAATTGGTCCTGATGAATTTAATGTCATATTACTGTTGCCTGTTTAGAATAAAACTTTTGGTCAATTTTAATAGTATTAGGTAATGCTCCACGAGAGCTTGCTGCTTGTATTAATTTATTACGTTCTTCTGGATCATTATTTCTAAAATTAATTATATCAACTAATAAATATCCTAAGAACATTTCAAAATCTTTAGTTCCTTTTAACTGCACACCAGCTAAATGTTGAGGAATTTGAAACAACTCATATTCAAAAGTAAAAGTATTTTGATTGCTATCTTGAGCAAGAACAGAGCCACCAAATTCTAAAATGGTGTCAGCATATTCTCCTGTTAAAATTTGAACTCTTGTTTTGAAGACATTCAAATCAGAATATTCGTAAATGAAATCAACTCCATTTTTCATTATGGTGTTCCATATGCAGTTATGTTCAATAATGAAACAAAATTACCAGTTGAATCTAAACTGGCAATATTAGTACCATTATAATTAAAATATAATTTACTACCATTAGGGGTAATATTCCATCCACCTGCGTTTGCTATACTTTGTGCAACTCCTGCTGTAAGGCTTGCCGCTGTTCCTGTTAATCCTGTTCCTGCTCCTGTGAATGTAGTTGCAGTAATGGATGTAGCGCTAATAGCTGTAGCGCTAATACTGGTAGCAGTCAAAGTACTCATAATGGTAGATCCAGTATGCGTAGATGTACCTGCAACTACTAAATTTCCACCTACATTCCAATTTCCAGCCGCCGCAGTTTGCGCAGAATAAAATCCAATACCGCTACCGCTTACATTTGATGCATCGCAATAACATTGTCCTGTTGATAGGGCTGGAATAACTAATGAAACAGCTCCACCAGAAGCTACCATCGTTAATGGTTGGGTAGTGTTATTTACAATAGCGTATAGTTTATTTTGAGCTGGAGCAGTAATGGTTGGAGCAGAGCTTGGAGTGCCAGTAAAAATTAATACAGCATTTCTAGCATCGTCTGACGTGCCATTATAATTTGTTAGTGTATAAGAGCTAATACCTTGCAAAGAAATGGCATTTACACCCGTAATAGCCTGTTCAAGCAATGTTCCCAAATTGGTGTTGGTAGTTTGACCCCATGTGCCAGATTGATCTCCAGTTCCAATAAGGGCTAATTTAAGCGATGGTGAATATGTCGTTGTCATGTTAATCCTTATTGTGAGTTGTTAATTACAACCCAGTTTGGAGTTTGTGAGTCAATAATTTTAATCCAATCTGATACAGTGGTTGCGCCATCAGATGGTGCTATGTTTTCGCTAATTACAGATTTAAATGAAGCTATAACAGATGGTACATCTGCTGGGTTTATATTTTCCATTACAGCCCCAACAAATGCTGCAATATTGGATTGTTTATCTGCTGCAGTAATATTTTCGCTAATTACTGAATATTGAGTTTTTAATCCAGTAGAAGCATCTGCAGCAGTAATTCCTTCTGAAATTACGCTATTAAAGCTAGCTATAACGGCATCAATATCAGCATCAGAACTAATATTTTCATTAACTGCCACAAGGAATACAGATACACCAGCAGTAATATCAGTTTCAGCGTTTATTTGTTCATTTATTATTACTGCGTAAGTTTGAACTGGCTGAGGTATTGAGTCTGCAAAATTACTAATAGCCTCAGATATTTGAACCCCATATGTTTGTTGGACAGTTTCAGAATCTGAAAAACTAGATATTGCTTCTGTAATAACGCTATTAAAATTAGCAATTACTGCATCAATATCAGTATCTGATGAAATACCTTCGCTAACGCTTCCGCCATAAATATTGGATATAAAAGCATTAAATGGAGCGGTAGCAAAAGGGGTTAAGCCAAACATCATTTACCCTTTAATGCGTCTACTTCCGCTTTCAATTCTTTAATTGCTTGGAATGCTAGCGCAACTAATTTTGAATAATCTACAGCTAAAGATTCATCTTCTCGAATTCTTACAGCCAATGGAAATACTGCCTGAACATCTTGAGCTATAACACCAAAATCATGTTTTTTGATAAAGTAATCATCTTCCCCGCCTTTATCATTGATGTAATTTTGTGACCAATCAAAGGTTTTTCCGCCAATATAATTAACTTTATTAAGAGCAGATTCAATTGGTTGAATATTTTCTTTGAATTTTTTATCTGATGAATAATAAGCTGTTACGTTATTGGTTGCTCTAATTTCTCCAGAGGTTCCTGATGATGGTGTACCAACTCCTAAAGATGAAATATTAGCAGCAGTAGCAGTAAATGCCGCAATCGTTCCAAGCGTTGTAACGTTTGCAAGCGAGGTAAGTGAAGTATTGCTAGTTGCAGTAATGTTTGCTGCGTTACCATTAATAGATCCCGAAATAATTGCTGTTACTGCAAGGGTTGCAAGCGTTCCCACTGAAGTTAAACTAGAAGCTGTAACGTTAGACGCAAGAGTAGTTCCAGCTAAAGTACTTGCTGGATACCCAGTAGTATTAGTTAAAACACCAGAGGTTGGAGTGCCAAGAGCTGGAGTTACTAAAGAAACGCTAGTTAGTGTAGTATTCCATGTAGGAGATCCAGATCCACCTGATACCAAAACTTGACCCGATGTGCCAGCAGCAGTTAAAGCAAGAGCTGTACCCGTTGAATATACTGATGCTCCAGCAGTAGGCAACAAAGAAGCTCCAGTACCACCATAAGTCATGGAAATAGTGCTGCCAGCCCATGTAGCCCCACTAAGAGTTCCTCCGCCCATATTTA
>Ga0208741_10000907_pt1 | contig 12944 bp, 17 predicted proteins | sample CryBogCBE03Jun09_FD_184576 | JGI IMG/M metagenome (GOLD analysis project Ga0208741, IMG submission 184576) | Freshwater microbial communities from Crystal Bog, Wisconsin, USA - CBE03Jun09 (SPAdes) | ecosystem: Environmental > Aquatic > Freshwater > Lake | place: Crystal Bog, Wisconsin, USA...
CTTAGGTTAGTTTCTAGTATTCGGTATTGCTGTACTTCGGCTAGTAAAGTTTGATTTAATGTGCGTTGATATTCGTATTCTCGACGTTCTTTATCGGTCATTTCAATTTCTTGAACAATTTCTTTAGATGCAGATACACGACCTGCTCCATAGCAAATTAAACCTAAAATAATGTAAAGAATAAAGTCCATTTTAATATTTAGATTCGTGTGTATGTTTACGATAGTCAGTCGTCATACGACGCCATTGTTCTCCCTTGCCTTCTAGGATGTCTACAATGCGACCAATGGTGCCATCTGTCCAATCGCTAATAGCGCCTTGGCGACTGTGTGGTTTATGCAACAAACCATTTAGTTTATCCATTGCATCTTCTAATGACCAGGGGGTATAAAGTCTTGTATGATCGTTAGAAAAAGTTTCTGGAAAGCTACGATAAGCAGGATAAAGAACATTACATCCAAGTGTATCCGCTTCAGATACGGTATTTGAAACCCAGTCTTGTAACGCACAATTAAATAGTACACGAGAATCGTTAAGCAAATTATAATAATCATTCTTTTCTAAGTCCTCGTATACAGTCAATAGGCCACGAGCTTGTAAGTCACGTGTACGAGCCATATAGCTGTCATTGTTTGATTTAAGTTTAGCACCACTAAAGATACAGAACTCTACTCGAGGCAAATGGAAGTTATCGTTCCATGCTTCAATTAAGTCCATGTAGAAGTCTGGTTGCTTCTCTTGATCCCACCGAGCCGCAAAGCCTACACGCATAGCACGTTCTTCAAATGGCTTTAGGTCGCCTGCAACACGACCACGCACTTCCGCCTTGCCAAATGCCAGCCCAGAAATGTTATAGATATTGCCTTCCCACCCAGCAACCTTCATGTGCATGGCCATTTCTTCATTTGATGCTAGAATAATATCCGCAAAACTATCCACCATTTTTTCATAAAGTCCCATCCACTTTTGCATACCCCATACATGAACAAAATCATCGGGGTCAATGCTTTGTGCAAGACAGCGAACAGCAATACGAGGGCGGTGAGCAGGATCGATTTGATCCATAATATAAGGCAAGCTCTCGATACCGGGTTGAAACATATCTTCAAAGTAGATAACATCTTCATTTGTAATTTCTCCTTGCTTCATCTTGCGAACAAGATTCATTAGTTGACTCATACCAAAGTATGTACGACCGTGTGCGTCTAACACTTGTCCTGTTACAATAGCTTGATCATTACTGAGTGTTTCGCCTTCTACAATTTCGTAGTCGATACCACGACGCTCAAATACTGCACGATTCCATTCTTGCAGTTGTAGTGTGTAACGAGCTTTGTAGGGCTCTAAGCCCATGTACCATAATTTACGCATTTTATAAAGTTTCACTTAATTTTTATGTATTATAACATTTATTGGTATTTAGGTCAATTAACAAATGGTCCTAAATTTGGCGGAGTCCATCCTGTTGGTTTTAACACCTTACCATCTTCACGTTTGCGTACTTTACCTGTGTCGTGATCAATCTTGGCAAAGTTAGTACGCATAACTTCTTTCCAGGCACCCTCGGCATCTGCACCCATTGAGTGGATAGCACCAATGGTAACAACAAGTATGTCGATTAGGGCATCTAATTGTTCTACACTATCATTATCAAGTAGGGCCTGATCTAATTCTTTCGACTCTTCTTCAATTAGGCCAATATACATAAGATACTGCTGGTCATTACGCTTGCCGGTTGTTTGATCACAAGCGTTCATAAACTTTTCTTGATCGCGGAATGGGTTAGTCATCTGTGTCCTTAATAATATGAAATAAACTATCAAATGGGATTCGATAAACAGAAAATCTAATAGCCTCTGTTAAAGTGCTAAAAGATTTTCTGCTTCTACTGGAACCCATGTAGTAACTAACGGTATACCTAGTCACGTGGTTTCCAGTTAGTATCGCGTGGCTTAAACGTAGTACGATCACGCTTAGGAGTACGCCATTGATCCCACGGTTCACGACCGCGTACCATTTTCATGAACTCACCGTAAGGAGTTCGTTCGTTGTACAAGTGCTTCTCATCGTAAGGATAACCAAAGTTACGACAGAATTTCTCGTAACGTTCCAAATCTTCAAAGATGGTTACTACTTCGGGTTTAAAACGAAGATACTTCTTTAGCCATTCTTGGGCCATTTTAATACTCCTTAAATTACAATTGAAAGGTTTGGACGGGTAAGGTTATAAGTAATCGTGCATCCGTTTTCACCGTCCTCGGATACTTCGATTGTGACTGCACGACCCGGATAGGTGGCAGCAATTTGGAGATATAAATCATCTGCAATCATTTCGCATGATTTCCAGTCTAGTTCTAAAACGGTATTCGAACCGTTATACAGCGACTCGAGCCATCGCTTGAATTGGATGAACTCGATGTCCCTGTCATTGTGGAACACATCGATTGACACCCGGAAATGAAATATATGACGATGAGGATTAGCCAAAAACGAAACATCATATTCACCTGCTGTGCATAATTTAGGATCCGTGCCGGCTGCTGGGTAACAATGGATACCTTCTTTGCGGAATGTAACCCAAATTTGTCGGTTAGCCGCCGAGATAATACGATCTGATTGTTCTCTTTGTTCTTGTGTAATAGACATATTATACTTCAATTATAAAGTTAGTTGATATTGAACTTTTGCAGGTGTTTTCAATTTTTTTCATTGCACCATCGCTAAGTCTAAATTGATATGACGAGTTTGTGTCTTTTCTCTTTTCTAGATACCCAAAGTGACTTCCATAAATGATATCACTTCGATCGCCGTTGATTAATTTATTTCTGACAGTTTCGTATGCACGTTTAAGATCTTGTTGAATAAATGGATTTGACATATCGTAAATTTCATTTTCTATAACAACACCATTTTCAGTTTTAATACGATACTGTTGCTGTGTTTTTTCATAAACAACAGAATTCTCATAGTCTGTATTAATAAAATAGTCAACTGTTCCGGTAGCAATAGTATGTGGACTAGTTGCCTCTATCGCTCGAGTTTTCACTTCCACATGCAATGATTTCATATCGGCACCCGGTCCATTAGAAAGATCGTATCCACGATCTCGCAATTTATCTTCTGCATTGCGTCCAGCATGGCCACCAAAACGTGGGCCGAGTTCTTCTCCTACTAAATTACCTTTGGTAAGTTTAATTACTTTAGCATTCATATTATTTAATTACTTCGTCTTTAGTATATTTAGACCAATCCGTAAATACTTTACGGTTCCTTAAATCATGTAAGCTGTGACACCAAACTCCAGGGTTAGTTGCCGCAAAGTCTTTATCGTCGAGCTTAATTGTAGCATTATATCCTAGCATTTGTAAATACGGCAATTTCACCGAAATCATTGGGATAAAGTTATTATACTCAACTAATCCACTTTCTGCCAATCCTTCAACACACGTAACATCTAAGTCCAGTGTACATAGGAATCCGCGATTTAAACAATCCATAATCATCGATTCCCACTCACGCCACGCATCTCCATCATTGGTATCCAAATTAGGAAAACTTTGATTAGCACCAAAATAAACGTGTGTACAATCATTGTTTAATGCTTCCTGTGCAGCAATCTGGCCATCTTGAACGCCTACTACAAATAGTGTGCGGTGTCCAAACGCTGGGCTATGTTCGACTTCGGTTCCAATAAAAAAACTTACGTCGTTGTGTTCGGGCCTATTCATGATTTATCTTTTTACTTTGTTCAAATGCTACAGTTTCTTTAAGTTTAACAATATCGTCTCGAATATGCAACCTTTGTTTTTTCAATTTGTTTAATAGCTCATCTTGGAAAGCACCGGTACTTTCAAGTCCGTCAATCTTTTTATCCAATTTGGCATGTTCATTTTCTAAGTGCTTAATACGTGCTTGGATTGTCATATATTCCCAATTAAAGTTTTTTAATAGTTACTAGATAAGTTGCTGCTGGTCCGCCGCTACCAAGGCCTGCTAAAATTAATATAACCCATAGCCACCAAGGCATATCCCACGGACTATTAAAGAATAATCCTAAGGTAAACATCCATATAAAACCAAAAAAGTAATATAGAAAAACAAGCATGATTGACATAACAATGTACATTCCACAACTTGACAAAACCCCGATGCTGGATGCAGTGGCTAATAAAAATACTGCTAGCCCTACATACCACCACCAAGGAGTAACATTGATTAGCCATTCAAACATTATTCTTCCCCTAAATGATCTAATTTAGTTTCATCAAATTCTTCTTCCGGGTCTACTTCTGCGTCAACCGGCTCGTCATCTTCAACAAAAAATAGTTTAGCAAAATTAGCACTACCGTTAATTGCTTTTTTACCCTTAAATCCGCGGGTACCAATAATTTCAGTCCAATAATTACTATAACCGTTGATAATAGACATACTATCTTCTTTAGTAGGAGCAGAAAAGATTGCTTCTACTAAGTCTTCAAAGTATTCGCCACCGGGTCCACTACTACGCATCATAGCAGGATGAGCACCAGCATCAAATCTACGATTGGCTTCTTGTACTGCGGTTAAGTGCATCCATACATTGTGTCCCATTAACAAAGCGTAACTGAAACTATCCCATGACGTCTTACCCCACTTGCCATTTTTATTAACATCGGGTAACACATCATATGAATCGGGATCTTTAAAGTTTTCTTCTGTAAGAGTAACTCCAGCTTTAACAACACCTGGTTTGTAAATACAAATGTCTTTCATTGTAAGCATATCGCTAATAGGACTTTCTTGCCAATTATCGTATATTTTATCAGCAACTACACCTTGCGACCACTTTCGTGTGTCGAGTGCGTACTTCTTATCGTCTGCACTAGGCGCCATGCGGTATGACCATTTACCGTTGTCAGGAAATACATTCTCGAAATAGACTTGACCGTTGGCGGTTGCCAAAAACGGACTAGCACAATCAAAGCTAATAGTAAAACTAGGGTTGACATATTTTCTTACGTTCCTTTGAATAACGGTGAGCAGTACCGCCCACTCTAACTTACTAGTGCCCAAGAAGTGCATCCAATCGTGTACACCTTCTTGCAATAGATTATCGTATTTTAGTGTAATTAACCGCTTAAGGATTAACTCCACATCACACATATTCTGACCACCCATTGCCCAACCATTGAAATGTGTCGCTGGATGTTGTGCCGGGTCGCAATAGTGTTTCATTGTTTCGTACCAATCTTCTGCTTCATCATGATTGGCACCTTGTAATACGTTTAGGATTTTAACCCCGCCGTTCTTTATGCCTTTGCGATTGGCCATAAAGTAATCATTGTTGTAGTTGGTTGCATCAACAGCTTCTTGGTGCGTACTAATACCACACTTCTTACCAGCTTCTTTATCTAACGCTACCCAAGTTGGAATATCAAGCGTCATACCATAATCAGCAATGCCGTCAAGCCAAGCTAAAACTTGTTCACGTTTCTTTTGGGCTTTCGGGCATCCTGAGTTAGCTTTCCAATCTCCTTCCCATAATCCTTTAGCGATCTGGAATCCTCCAGAATCGCCTAGCATTAGTGTGTTGGGATCTCGATTTCTAACCATGTCTTCCGACCAATCTTGTTTATTAAGATCGAGGTTGGCATGTCCACCGGAGTACAGTGACCATTTATATGGAAACAAACTCTTATTAGCATCTAGCCAATTAAGTTGTTCCATATCTGTTAAACCCTGTGGAAAACGTGCAGGATCTACATATTCTTCATTGCGTTGCTTGCCTATAAAGGTAGCATAGAAACCACTAATAGCTGGAAGGAACACAGCATAGTCGTTTTGTTTAGCGGTTAAGTTGTCTTGTTCAGCCATGATAAAATTGTACCGAGTTAATTAATTCGTAGTCTTTTTTGTAATGATTTCTAATATGATCAAGATATTTAGGATTTTCTAGCAATGGTGCAAATATTTTTTTAAATTCTGCACGACGAGTATCGCCATCTTCCCGATTGTCTGTGGTGTGTTGATAATTGTAATTTGCATACTTATTATCAATACCTTGATTCTTTAAAAAGTGCCCAAAGTATAATCTATAATTACTATCACACTTAAAAAATGTACAACGCTTGGGATCTAATCCTTCAACAAAGTATACTTGTCGCTCGGTGTGATCGTCAACGGTTACTTGATCCATTACTACATCATAAAATGCTTGATTAAACTGTGTAGTATCAATATTTCTGTGGTACAATGTAAAGTATTCGCAAATACCACTTAGCCAACGTTCAATGGGATTGCGTAAAACTATCATTGCGTGTTTATGATATAAATGGTCGGAATGATAATTATAAAACTCCCAACCTAAGTCTTGTAGATTGGGTTTAGTCCACGAACTGGCATTCTTGGGGATATTGATGTACATTAGCGATGAATCACGTTGACTCATGCAAGTACCAAAAGTGTGACCTTTAGGTTGCCAGTGTTCGTGAAAATGCATTACTTAGTTTGTGCTGGTAACATATAGTGATAAACAGCTAGACCGGAGTCTACAGTGATTTCAGCAACACCATCGTCGCTAATCTTAAATGTCTTGTCACCGGGCAAGCTAAGGATACTATTAACAACCGACACGGGCCAGTTTAACTGTTTGCTTAGTGTACCAGAAGTCTGGGCAAATGTAAACGAACCTGCGTGGCTACTTACTTCACCAAAGAAAAACTTTAATTCGCCGTTTTCTGTTTTACTGCTGAATGTAGTAGCATCAGAGTGTGCCATTGTTTGGAACTTGAGCTTTTGAATGTTCTGTGCAGTTGGCATAATTTCTACGGCCCATTTAACCGGCTTCATCTTAACGTTCTTTAATTGATCGTTAATAACTGCTGTGCTCATAAAGCGGAAGTTGTTTTTAAAATCGCCAGTCTTGTTTTCAAAGTTAATACCATTTGGTACAGTATTACCTTCTGAGTCTTGCTGGCTAGTTACAGTAATCTTAGCACCTTCCTTGTATTCAGGAATGTTAAGAATAGTGTTTAAGCGATCCAAGTTTGGCATACCAAAAACGCCAACAAATTCAGCAACTGGTGCTTTGAATTCTGCGTTTAGTACTACTGTTTTAGTAGCTTGGTCAAAGGCATTGATGGCAGTTGACTCTGCTGTGCCTGTGATTTTAATCATGTCAATAACGCCAAGGCCATAAGTGTGTTGTACGATGTCTAATAAGTGATCACGCATGTTTTAAGTTCTCCATAAGATAAGTTTATTGTATAGTAATATTTAGAAAAAGTCAATTGTTTATATGTTTTATTTCGCCCATGACTTGGTGGGCTTTTACCGTTTTCAGTTCGCCGGGTAGTTGAATCTCTAACCAACTTACTGTCATTTCTCTAGCACAGTCTTGGACTACTCGGTAGCCTAAACTTTCGCACAGGGGTATGAGCATACTCTTTGGAATATAGCTCATAAAGAAACTTTCTGCCATACCAGCACATCCTGGCCGATCTCCATCGTTATAACTGAATAAGAAGGTTCCACCTGGACGCAGTATAGTTTTTACCGATTTAAGGTATTCTTTAACAGTATCAAAACTAGCATAGTTTAATAAGTTCCAGCAAAATACAAATGCCATTTGTCCTTGTGGCAAGGTACTTAAGTCGTGCTCTTCGGTTAAGTAGACTCTGATACGTCGTTGATATATTTCGTTAAAATTACTAACAGCACTTTCGGTAAATTCTCTATGATGATCCACAATGTATAATGGATCGGCTGCAACCATATATTTGGTCCATTCTCCATCACGGCAACCAATTTCAAGTGCAGGATATTGCCAGCTAGTGTGTAGTTGTATACGCGATAGTATTTCCTCACGAGTATCATCACGCAATGACATAACACGTATTTTTCTAATATTCTCTACGGCGTTATACTTTAACTCTAGCTTATAGTTGTCAGTAAAAAACTTAGCCGCGTCACTAGAAATTCGTTGATTAACATGATCTAACAATGCAGTATAACGATCTTGATTTAACTTTAGTGTAGTGTAAATTCTATGTAGGTCTGTGGTTAAATCACTAACTTCATCTTTAAGTGCTAGATCAGTAACTGAATTTTTAATATGACATAAATCGGTGTCAAGCACATCTACACCACTACTAATAGCTGATGTATTGTAGACTGTAGTTAGTCTGTCGCGGAGTTCTACTAGTTCACTAAATTTCATTCGAAAGAAAATAAATCATCAAAAGTTGTTTTAATATCTGTGCTTTCAGCGATCTTCCACTCTAGCACACCCAATAAGTTTTCTACCTTTTGATCTACGATAGTCGATTCCATTAAACTATCATCAAATGGCAATTCTTTAAACCACTGCGGAATATGTGTTTCATCAGTTGGATAACCCACTGATGTATATCCCACAGGATTATCTTTAAGTTTACATACGACAGTTTTCATACCATCTACAATAGTAGTAGAGTAGTTGTCACCGTGCATACGCTTAAGATTATTCCAGTTCATTGCCGCACGAACGTGGCCGGGCATGTTTGCTTTGCCTAGCCTAGTTTCTTCTGCCGCATACTTGGTCAAGTTGTTTACACGCTTAGGTGTACCCTTTTCCCAAGCCGGGCGTTCGGCAAATTTAAGTTTAAACTCTTTGACCTTAGAAATAATATCTTCTTTCTCCGCGCCAGTTAATACATCCATAAGCAATTCGCTTAAGAACTCTTGTACAATTTTAGGAGTATCCGATCGCTTTAGATCTAATCCCATGGCCTTCATCTTGCCATGTTTGCCTCCCATGTCTAAGCGAGTGCCTTCCATGTCAAAGACTAAAATACCATAGCGTTTCTTCTTAATGAATAAGCCTTTACTAGCAATAAGTTCACGACCGCCCATAATGATACTGCCCATCTCACGTGGGCAATGGCAAGCACGTTCCATGAACCCAGGAAACGACGCATTAACAGAGTCAGCAATACTGTCGTATAACTGTACACAAATTTCTCTGTTCCACTCCATTTTACCTGCTTCTACTTCCCCTTTGATTTGCGGCCAGGCTGAGAAATAGACCGAGTCCGTGTCGCCGTAGATGACTGACGTACCCACGTGGTTGTAGTCGCCTGTAATCGCTTCATTGACGTGAGCGTCCATGTGCTTTGCGATGATGCGCCCAGTAAGCGTCGTGCTTTGGCCAATACGCTGGTCAAAGAACCTGCAACCCGGGTTGAGGATCGCCCCATATAGCGAGTTGAGATTAATCTTTTTGACAAGCTGTCTTTTGTCCCAGAACGCTGTGTCTTCCGAAGATGTTGCGGCTTTCTTTTTAGCTTGCATTTCTTTACGTTCTGCATACCACCTTTCTAACAATCCAGGAATAATACCCTTTACATCGTATTTAAATATTGTACCATTGGCACTTAGAGTCCAGGGTTGGCGACCGTCGAATACTAAGCGCCATACATCTGCGGCCGACATTACATCACTAGATCCATCTTGCCAATCAAGAGTAATCTCTGTACCCTGTTCCATGTTCATAACTGCTTGATATTCTAAACTACCAAACATGTTTTCCCAAGCATCAGCAAAACTAGCACCACCATCCATCTTTTCTCGAATATAGTGATCGGTCATTACAGGTTTTAATTGGCCAACGATGGTTTCCGGACCCATGTTAAGAGCACGGATCGCTGAGGGGTAGAGCGAGTTGATGTCGATTGCGCCAATGTATTCGTGCATGCCTTTTTTGGGGTAAGCAACGTAGGCACCTGCCGCTTGTGTGTTTCCTTGGTCATCTCTTGATCTCCTATTAGGTACTACCATACCACGACTGTGGGCTTCATTGATAATAGCTTGCTCGGTAACTGCTACCGCACCCATTGTGGTTTGTAGCAATACAGTATTATCGTGAGCAAGTTCGTTAGCCAAGTCCAAGAAGCGTAACTTCTTATCTAACTTAGCCAACAACATAGTATCCTGTCTATTATAGTCAATAAACTTAGGGAAATCTTTATTGTATAGTTGATCTAAGGTGCCTTCATACGCAACCTTAGAACCAACTTCTTCATATTCGCCGATAGCATCTAAACTATAGCTATGACGTTCTTCGTATGTGTACTTGCGGTATAATTGCATATAGTCCAGGTGTACGCGACCTAACAAGTCAAATGTTAGTTGCTCTGCACCAAAGCGTTCAAACATACGTTGCTTGGGCATTTGTCCCCACAGGCATAGTCTGCGTGTGTCGTCTTTACTAAGCACACGAGTAATACGCATTATAGTATAGGGAATATCGAAGCCTTCACTGTTCCATCCACTTAAGATATCTGCGTCTTGTATAATGTCTAAGAACGTGTCGAGCATGTCTTCTTCACGCTCAAACAAATAGCAGTCTGAGAACTGATTGCAAATTTCTTGTGCAGTTTCCCACGAATAACTCTTTGGTGGAACAACAAGGGTGACCATCTTATCCATCCAGTCTAAATACACTGAGATAGATGTAATTGGGTTAAATGGATCTTCGGGTTTTGAGTAGCCTCTTAGTGGATCAAAGTCCACCTCAATATCAAAAAAGGCTGTTTGTAGTCGAGGCGAGTTAGCACCAAGATAGTTGTCTTCCAAACAACGGAAGATGGGATTGATATCTGACTCCCATAATCGTTTGCCAGAGTTAATGCGTTGTTCTTTGTGGAACTCTTTGCCGTTCTTTGTTGAAAAGCGTGACACGGGCGTGTCGTAGATGGTGCGGAATTTACCCTTAGGGTCGTCGTAGTAGAATACGTAATTAGCCGGATACTCTGTGTATACACGTTCTCCGTTGACACGTTCTACTACATGAATGCGATCTTTATCGCGATCAAACAATGCGTCAATATATGACATTTACTCTCCAATGTGTGTAATTTAGAGCTTACACTTACTCTACATGCTGATTAAGTCAGCGAGTCTTATTATACTACTTAATTGCTTCAATTACTAATTTACTTAGTCCAACCATATCGATACAAAATAGTAATGCATAGTTGGCCAACATACCAAAGCTACCGCGGGTCCAGGCAGCCCAAGCATAAATTAAAGTACTACACACCCAGATACTATATAAAGGCAACAATGGCGGATTGGGTAAAAACCAAGTCATGCCAAATGCACAACCTACACTACCTGCCCACGCACTGATTTCTAAACAAAAACGTAAAGGCCATTCTTGATAGTCTTTACGCATCCAGGCCGCAGTATTACTGTACCAACTTTTTAGTGTTTGCTTCAAAGTGTTTTGCCAACTGTTTCGAGAATTGTATTCAATTCATCGTGGTCTTGATTAGTTTCACCAAGTTTAGATTTTTGGGCAATCTTAATAGCTTTCTTTAGGATAGCTGGTTTGATTTCCATTTCTTCTGCAATAGCTTTTACTGTATCATTAAGTCCTGCATTGAGGTCTTCGATTTCTTGTAGCACAGCCATACCTTCATTGATGATCTGCGTCAGCTTCAATTTCTGTTCATTACTAAACATTCTATTAGACATATTTTTCCTTAGTTAGTTGATAATTTCTTTTTTGCTTCTCTTAATTTGGCAGCCTCTGCCATTTTTCTTTTAGTTTCTTCGGAACGCTTAATTCCTTTTAAACTATTTGATATTTTTTCGTTTATTACTGGGTCGGTAGCTCTTATTATAGCAGCCTTCTTATAGTTTTGTCTAGTCTCTTCGGAGTATTTTTTGCCCTTAGCGTTTGAGGGCTTTCCAATTTTAGCTATAGATAAATTACGACTGTGTTCCTCAGATGGTGACTTGCCATACATAGGATTATTTACACCTTGCTTGGCTATGGACATTTTCTTTTTAGTCTCCTCGGAGTTTGGTTTTCTACCGGTAATCTTTCGTTTCTCTCTTATTTTTTGAGCTTGTTCTACACCATATATTTCTTCCCAAGTCTTACCTTTTTTTGCAACAGACCATTTAGCTTTTGTTTCAGTTGAATGTATGGTACCGCTTGCCCCTTCTCCGCCATCGGCTATATTACATAGGCACCCGGTGCCCTCTGTTAATTTACCATAATGCTTAATAAGAGTTTTTTCTAATTCCCATGCTTCTTGTTCTGTTAAATTTTCAGCTATTCTCTTAGATACAAAACCATGTTTAGCTACAATATTTTTCCAATATGGATTTCTTTTATGAGACAAATCTCGTAAAGATTTACCTTTACCTATATAAAATGGATCACTATCGGGAGAATCGGCTTTGTAATGGGCATACACATAAAACATAAAATAAATTCCTTTAGTTGTATTTATTTAGCTTAGTGGTATATAAAATAAAATACCACTATCTAAACAATGCATTCCGGGCACGACTCCGACATTGCTTGGGTCAGTGGCCAACCCATTCACACCGTTACTAGAACGGATCCTAAGGTGAATTCTTTGTATTCTTTAAAAATGTATCTGCTAAACGTTTACATAATTCTTGTAGTTTTGTATTGTTGGTTTCAATACTATCATCTGCGTCTTGTGTGGGGTCTTTGTAACCGCAATAAACGTGTTTAATGCCGCTATGAGCAATTAGATCCTCACAACTTTCGCCATATCTCTCAGCAGCAGTTTTATCGCGTAGTTCATTACACGGACTTAATGTTGTAACAACAATACAGTTGTGGTCCACGGCATTGCATCGGTCCAGTGCCGCACGTTCGGCATGTACTACCTTGCCTGTGCGGTTGTCGTGATAGCTAACACCGTATACTTTATTACCATTGGGAAATACTACACAAGCACCCACAAGGCCATAAAAATCAGAGTCGTTTTCTTGGCCATCAAGCACCATCTCACAACAACGTGCAAGTATAGCATCTAGTTCTTCTATGGGATCAGACTGGTGCGAAAGGATTTCTTGGACTATCATAACCGTCGTCTTCTGGATAAACTGGATATTCGTTCATTCTGGATTTTCTTCAGAGTAGTTACGCATAACAACAC
>Ga0208741_10000909_pt1 | contig 12935 bp, 10 predicted proteins | sample CryBogCBE03Jun09_FD_184576 | JGI IMG/M metagenome (GOLD analysis project Ga0208741, IMG submission 184576) | Freshwater microbial communities from Crystal Bog, Wisconsin, USA - CBE03Jun09 (SPAdes) | ecosystem: Environmental > Aquatic > Freshwater > Lake | place: Crystal Bog, Wisconsin, USA...
ATGGGGGGCTTCCCGAAGCAAGTCTAGATAGCGCAATGGCTTATCTGGAGAAGAGTAAGCAATTAAATCAATACTCCGTAATTACTTATTATTACCTTAATAAAGCTTACAGGGAAGATAATAAGCCAACCAAACAAATAGATTTGTTGAGTAAAATGGTGAAACTGCCTACCAGGACTTTTGATGATATAGCCATGAAGGAAGAAGCAGCTAAAGAACTGGCAAGCTTACAATAAACCTATCTCAATTCATTTCATCCATTATTTTGCGCTCAAATAATACGATATGTCTTACCAACCTTCCTCAAGTAGATATGAGAAAATGATTTATAACCGCTGTGGAAACAGTGGTTTGTTATTACCAGCCCTCTCATTGGGATTGTGGCAAAACTTTGGCGATGTAGATACAGTTGCCAACTGCAAAAGCATATTGCACATTGCCTTCGATAATGGCATTACCCACTTTGACTTAGCCAACAACTATGGCCCTCCTCCCGGTAGTGCAGAAACGAACTTTGGAAAGATATTAAAGGAAGATTTTGAGGGTTATCGCGATGAATTGATTATCTCCTCCAAGGCAGGATATACAATGTGGGATGGACCTTATGGCGATTGGGGCAGCAAGAAGTACTTGGTAGCAAGCCTTAACCAAAGCCTTAAAAGGATGCAGTTGGATTATGTTGATATATTTTATCATCATCGTCCCGACCCAAATACACCATTGGAAGAAACAATGCAAGCATTGGATCTGATTGTTCGTCAGGGGAAGGCTTTATACGTAGGTATCTCCAATTATCCTGCGGACAAGGCAAGAGAGGCATTTACCATATTGAAACAATTAGGCACGCCCTGTTTAATTCATCAACCTAGATATTCTATGTTCGACAGATGGGTTGAAGGAGGTTTGCTGGATGTATTGGAAGAATACGGGGTAGGTTGTATTCCCTTCTCGCCATTGGCACAAGGATTATTGACGAATAAATACTTGAACGGAATACCGGAAGACTCTAGGGCAACAAGGAATTTATTTTTGAAGGAAGCTGATATAACTGCTGACAAGATTAATAAAGTAAGATTGTTAAACGAACTGGCTGTTGCCCGCAATCAAACCTTAGCCCAATTGGCTTTGGCTTGGCTGATGAAAGATAAACGAATTACAACGGTATTGATTGGTGCCAGCAAACCAGAGCAAGTACTTAACTCAATTGCTTGTCTGGAGAACCTACATTTCTCTACAGAAGAACTAAATAAGATTAATAGTATCCTCGGGTAATTTAGCCACAAAGGTTCTAAGACTCAAATAAGTAGAAAGTCCGCAAGAAAAGTAATTTTTTAATTTCCTTGTGGACTTTCTACTTTATATCCTTGTGTACCTTGTGGTTAAATCTTTAATTCTTTCTTCCACCATTTTTATTATAGAACTTTTTCTTGCCACCCTTATGGAATCCACCTCCACCACCACGAGGTCTCCGTGCCATAGGTTGGTATATTGGTGCTGCACCAAACTGTTCTGGAATATCTATTTTATCTACCAATTTTCCTAGCAAGCTTTCTATATCGGCAAACAAATTCTGTTCTCTTTCACTCACCAACGTCATCGCAATACCATCAGCTTCTGCACGTGCCGTTCGTCCGATACGGTGCACATAATCTTCGCCGTCGTGAGGAACATCATAGTTGATAACAAGATCTATGGTATCTACATCAATTCCCCTGCTTAAGATATCTGTTGCTATAATGATTGGAATCCGACCACTCGTAAAGCCCTGCAATACTTCTTCACGCATACTTTGATCCAAGTCGCTATGAATTTCTGCAACTTTCATCCGGGCATTTTGCAACTCACGGGCTAATTGTTTTACGTCTTGTTTTCTTCCACAAAACACAACAGCACTCCGGTGTGGGGTTGTCTGCAACAAATGCTTTACCAAAGGAAGCTTCTGGGGTTCGTAAACAATGTATGCTTTCTGAACAATCTTCTCAGGTGGCTTAGAGATAGCTATATTTATTTCAGCAGGCTCGTGCAGTATTTCTCTTGCCAGTCTTCTTATTTTCTCAGGCATGGTGGCAGAGAACAAAAGGGTCTGTCTCTTCTTGGGCAGATGTGCAATGATGGTGTTGATATCGTCCATAAAGCCCATGTCCAACATACGATCTGCTTCATCGAGTACTAAGAACTGAATGCCATCAAAGTCCACATAGCCCATCTTTAGATGAGCCAGTAAACGACCTGGTGTACAAACTACGATGTCTGCCCCTGTTTGCAATGCCTTTTTCTCGGCAACAAAGTTCTGTCCGTCGCTACCACCATAGATAGCAATGGAGCTGATATTTGTAAAATAGGAAAGACCCTCTATCACTTGTCCAATCTGTATAGCCAGCTCACGTGTAGGCACCACGATGAGGCCGCTTACCTTGCTATGATGGTTATTTGTAATCAGATGATTCATCATTGGTAACAAGAAAGCAGCTGTCTTGCCTGTGCCTGTTTGGGCAGAAGCAATCAAATCTTTACCATCCATGATGAGTGGGATTACTTGTTCCTGAACGGGGGTGGCTGTGTCGTAGCCAGAAGATTCTATACCTTCTAGAAGTGTTGGTTGAAAATTAAACTCTGTAAAACGCAAAATGTTTATTATTTATGGAAGCAATAGTACGTGATTGCTTTCTTATTATGATTTGAAGTCGGTAAATATAGCTGAAATTAATTTCATCATTTAAAAGTATAAGATTTTGGATAGATAAAAGGTTTTCTTTTCTCAAAGAAACAGCAGCCTAAGTTTTGTATGTTTGCAGCGAAAGGCTTGCTACTGAGATTTCTTACAAACTAGTATCAGACAAAGTATTTTTTCATTATAAACCTAATTGTTGAGCGTGCATCGAAATAAAATTTATCAAAAAGCTGCTTTAAGTTCATTAAATAGCTATAGGGGATGTTTTCTTGGATGCTTTGCATTTATTTGTTTGTTCTTTTCTACAAACAAAACATTCGCTCAAGTAACTTATTTACCTTATTCTTATCAGTTTTATCAAAAACTAAATAAAGAAGTTTATTCCTCTTCGGAAGGTTTTCATACTTCCCTAAAACCTTATCTGTTGATTGATTCGGATGCCCTGAAACAGAAATATGATTCGTTAATGACTCCTCATCCAGTTGATACTACCAAATGGATTATTTATCAGTTATGGTTGGACAGGCATTTGTTGAGAGAAGAAAATAAAGACTATACTATTTATTTCGACATCTTGCCCGACATAGAACAAGGTCGTCAGATGAATCCCAAAGTAACGACTACACAAAATACACGTGGGGTACAAATGGGTGGAACTGTGGGGAAAAAGTTTTTCTTTTACAGCAGCCTTTATGAAAATCAGGCAAGATTTGCCGACTACATCAATACCCACATCAATGTTACCAAAATGGTTCCAGGACAAGCTTATGACAGAACCCTTCCAAAAAGCGACTGGGCTTATGTGACTGGATTGATTGGTTATTCCATTAATAAGGACATCAATGTAGTGATGGGGGAGGACAAAACTTTTATTGGCGATGGTTATAGATCGGTGCTATTGTCGGATGTTGCAGCACCTTATCCATTACTTAGGTTAAATGCCAACTTAAGGAAGAATATTCAATACACTGCTATGTGGGCATACCTTGAAGATCAGAAAGCAAAGCAATTTGACCCCTTTGGCAACAACAGACGTAAATGGGGAACCTTTCATTATATAGACTGGAACATCAACAAAAAAGCTTCTTTAGGATTCTTCAATGCTATCATCTCAGAAGAAGCTAATGATAGTGGGGCTGGGCATGGTTTTGACCTCAATTTTATCAATCCCATCTACTTTACTTCGTCTATCCAACCACCAAAAACAAAATCTGTTCCAGATCATACTTTACTTGGGTTGAATGCCAAGTACAATGTTTTGAACAAGACAACAGTATATGGACAATTATTGATTGACCAGACTTTGCAAGTAAGTTTCGGAAAAAGAAATGCCATTCAGTTGGGTGTAAGAGGCTCTGATTTATTTACACTTAAGCGATTGAATTACCTATTGGAGTTTAATACAGCAAAACCTTACACCTATTCCAATGAGAATACTATCGTAACCTATACACATTTAAGTGAACCTTTGGGACATCCTTTTGGAGCAAACTTTAAAGAGTATGTTGTCTTACTGAACTACTCAATCGGAAGATTCGATTTTCAGTTGCAGGGAGATTATGCCTCTTATGGATTGAATACCACAAAAAATTATGGCAAGGATTTGCTGTTGCCTAACAATAAATATCTTCCAAGTGGGGATATCAATACAACAGGTCAAGGACTAGCAACAACCTTGCATTATGCAGAAGGGGTGATTGGTTTTATCATCAATCCAAAATATAACTTGAGGTTGGAAGCAAGTGCGTTGGTAAGAGAGGAAAAGAATTCAACGATGGACAACAAAACGACCCTGATTACATTTGGGTTCAAAGGGAGTTTCAGGAATTTGTATCACGATTTTTAATGGGCTTTATCACATTCTTTTATGTACAACAACTATATTTCAAAATACTTTAGGAGTCTGACTGTGCTGATTGTTTTATTAGTCATTCAGGTTACACAATTTAGTGTAAAGGCGCAGTCTGTCTATCAGCCTTATTCCTTTTCTTACGATCAAAACTTCAATCAATATCTCTACTCAACCCAAACAAGGGAACATACTGCCTTGAAACCTTTGTTGATGGGAGACTCTCTGATTAGAAATCACTTCGACTCGGCATTAAACAATAATCAATTGGTATTGGGTAAAAGCAAATTCTTTAATGAGCATCAGATCATTAATAAAAAGCCTGCTTCTACTTTTTATGCCGATGTGTTGCCCAATTTTATGGGTAGCAACAATACCTACCTCGCTTCCTTAGGTGTGCAAGCAGGGGGAACAATCGGGGATAAGTTTTCTTATTATGCCTCTATTTATCAAAATAGCGAAACTGTTCCCGACTATATCAATACTTATATTAACCAGACTGGGATTATTCCAGGTCAGGCCACTGCAAATAAAACAGGAACCAATACATACAGCTGGACTTATGTTACTGCTCTGGCTTCCTACACGCCTAGTAAGTATTTGAATATTGCTGTCGGACGCGACAAGAACTTTATTGGGGATGGTTATCGTTCTTTGTTATTGTCGGATTATGCCTCACCTTATCTTTTCCTCCGGTTAACGGCTACTCTTGGTAATATTCGTTTTATGTCGATGTGGTCTTATATGAACGACCCTGCCTCTACTTCTCAATATGGAATAAACAGAAAGAAGTTTGGTGTTTTTCATTATTTAGACTGGAATGTGTCTAAACGTATTTCTGTTGGGTTATTTGAAAACGTAATTGGCTTCTACACAGATGACAATGGTGCAAAGCGTCCTTTTGATTTTTATTATCTAAATCCCTTGATTGTAATGAAGCCTATCAATAACTCTAGTAACGACCCCGACAAGTCTTTGCTTGGGCTTACTGGTAAATTGAAATTGAGTAGTCATCTTACTGTTTATACCCAGTTCTCTTTGAATGAATTTAACTCTAAAGATTTGTTCCCAGATGATGGTAGTTATACCAATAAATACGGCTATCAGTTTGGTTTGAGAGGAAACAATTTGTTTGGTGTAAAAGGATTGAACTACCTTGTTGAAAGTAATAATGTGCGTCCGTTTACTTATTCTGCTAGGTCTGCTATAGAAAATTATTCAGAAAATGGCGAACCTCTTGCACATCCTTGGGGAGCCAACTTTAGGGAAGTAGTTGGCTTCATTAATTATCAGCACAATAGGTGGAGCTTTAGTTTTGAAGCAGACTATGCCAAATATGGACTAGATACAAGCGGACTTGATTATGGTAAAAACATATTTATTGTTTATAGCAAGTACGCCAAATTTTTAGGTAACAATATTGGTCAGGGATTGGGTACTAAAATGTTATTTCTTGAAGGAAAAGTTGCATTTTTACTAAATCAAAAATATAATTTACGATTGGAAATAGATGCTTTGTATCGTTCGGACAAGAATTATCAGTTTGATGATAAAACAAGTCTGCTATCTGTTGGGTTAAAGAGTTCTTTTCGCAATTTATACACAGATATAGTGAGTTTCAAGACGCATTAATATCATTTGTTGCATTTGGTGCAATGATGTGTTTAAATTGATAAATGCAAATCTTTTATTTTTTTTATCATTGCAGGTATTAAAGGTTGAATTATGGCAAAGAAAGTAGTAAGCGTTTACGGAGATATTTCTATTAAGTCCCCTTTTAATAGCGATCAACTTATTATAGAAATTAGCAACTACCATATTGCGTGTATGGTTAAGTTGTCCATCAAAGGGGAACTTTCTGCAGTAGAAGTGTACACTTTTAATAGCTATGAAGAGGAATGGTACGATATATTTCAGGACATCAGGACGAAGTCTAAGATTTTAAACAGGGGCTTTATTGATACACGCGTTTATTTTAATTTGCCTGAAACCGTATTGATTCCTGATAATCTGTTTAAGGAATCGACTGCTACGGAATACTTACAATTAATACATGGCGACATCATCAATCAGGTGGTAAAAACCGAAGCAGTAGATGTAAATCCGGGTATTACTGTTGCCACTAAAGTAAAACGTGGATTGATTGATGCGGTAAATAGTAATCTGATGATGATTACGATGCACAATAGTCACAGGGCATTTATAGAAAATCTGATGAATCCTAAAAGAACGTACAATCATTCTTTACTCAAAGCCCAGTTGTACAATGATGAGATACTGATTGGGTTGGTTTATAATAGTCAGTTGCTGATTGTACAATTATACGAACAACATACCCCCGAAGATATTTTGTATCACTTGCTAAATGTGCTGCATCAATATAGTCTGAAGCCCGAAGAGACCACTTTGGAACTTTCTGGTGATATAGAATTGAAGACACCTTTGTATGAGAATCTTAGAAAGGTTTTCCCGAGAATTACCTTCGATAATCCAAGTGAGGAACTGATGAAGTTGCATGACTTTACCAAATATCCAAAGCATTATCTCACCCCAATCTTGAATTTGAGTTAAGGCTTTATTTGAGTTAAATTTTGTATTTTAAATTCTTAATTAAGATACAGCTAACGTCATTTAAAACTTAAAATTCAAAATTTAAAATAGCAAACAATGCGAATTATTTCTGGCAAATATGGTGGTCGTCGCATTAGTCCGCCTGCTTCTATGCCACATACAAGACCGACTACGGATATTGCCAAAGAAGGACTTTTTAATATTTTACAACATCGCATAGACTTCGAAGATGCAAAGACACTCGATTTATTTGGTGGTACTGGTTGCATTAGTTATGAGTTGGCTTCAAGAGGAGCTAGTTCATTGACTATCGTAGAGAAAGACAGCATCATGCAGGCATTCATCAAAAAGAATATCGAGATGCTGAAAATAGAAAATGCCAAAGTGATTCAGATGGATGTGTTTAGTTATATGAATACTTGCAATGATTGCTTCGATTTTATTTTTGCAGGACCTCCTTATGCGTTGAATACAATTGATGAGATTCCTAAGATTATCATCACTAGAAAGCTGATTGCACCCGAAGGATTCTTTGTACTAGAACATACCCCCCGCAATAATTATGAAGCATACCCCGGCTTTAGCTTTCAAAGAAATTATGGAACGACGGTTTTCTCTTTTTTTGAACCAGCAGTTTAATTGATAATTGATAATTGGCAATTGATACTTTTTGCTTTCACTCATAACTCATAATTCATAACTCATAATTAAAAAATGGCTTCCATTTTTATAACTGGCATCGGAACAGGAATTGGTAAAACGGTAGTGAGTGCCATCATAACGGAAGCATTGGAAGCTGATTATTGGAAACCTATCCAAGCGGGTTTTGAAGATGGAACGGATGCGTTGCAAGTGAGTTCATTAATCACCAATACAAAAACAATTATTCATCCCGAAGTTTATAAATTGCAGATGCCTGCCTCCCCACATATTGCTGCAAGGGAAGAGGGGATGGTTATTAATTTGGGGAATATTGTGCATCACTCATCACTCATCACTCATCACTCATCACTTATTATCGAGGGTGCCGGCGGCATCCTAGTTCCATTGAATGACAATGAATTTGTAATAGATTTGATTGAACAATTGGGTGCAAAAGTCATTTTGGTAAGCAGGAATTATTTAGGAAGTATCAATCATTCCCTTTTAACAGCTGCTATTTGTAGGCAACGGAACATAGACGTAGTAGGTTGGATATTTAATGATCAATACCTAGATTATGAAGCTGAAATAGTAAGGTGGACAGGTTATCCAAAAATTGCGTCTATTCCATTTGTAGATAAAATAGATAAAGCATTTGTCTCGCAGCAGGCGGGTTTGGTAAGGGAGGGGCTTTTAAAGTGTCTGTAAGTAGTATCTTGTTCCAATAAGGATATTCTTTCTGTTGAAAAGAATATCTTTCTTGATGAAAAGGATATTCTTTTTGGGAAAAAGAATATTGTTCTTGGGAAAAAGGATATTGTTTTTAGCAAAAAGAATATTGTTCTTGGTGAAAAGGATATTGTTCTTGGTGAAAAGGATATTGTTCTTTGGAAAAAGAATATCCTTCTTGGGAGAAAAGAAATAGGGATTTGGAACGATAGCACTCAAATTTGGTAGAAATATACGCGATGACTAAGAAAGAACTTAGGCAAATTTATAAGCAGAAACGGCTAGGCATCTCTTCGAAAGAAAAGTTGAAACTAGACGATTTACTATTATTGCAATTACAGACATTCAACTTCGAAGGGGTTAAGAATGTGTTGACTTATTGGCCAATGGCAAATATGGCAGAGCCAAATACGCATTTGTTTACGGGTTATTTGCGTCATTTTGTACCCGATTTAAAGATTGCGTATCCTGTCAGCAACTTTAAATACAATACGATGCAGGCTATTTTGATTGATGAAGATACTGTTTACACGACCAATAGTTTCGGTGTGACAGAACCAAAAGAAGGGAATTTAATTGCACCTATTGAGTTGGATTTGGTTTTTGTGCCGAACCTTATCTGTGATAAACAAGGTTTTAGAGTGGGTTATGGCAAAGGTTTTTATGATAAATATTTGTCCCAATGCAGTGAAAACGTCACTTTGATAGGATTCAATTACTTTGCACCTGTGGAAATAATTGCCGATAAGGATGATTTTGACATACCTTTAAATTATTGTATCACACCCGAAGAGGTATTTGAGTTTTAGTTTTGAACCGTTTGATTAGTTTGTTACAAGTTTTTTTACATGAATCTTAATAATGTTTTTCTAAAGTCTTTCAGAATCGTATTGCTTCCCTTCGCCTTATTATATGGGTTGGCGGTTGTGATTAGAAACTGGTTATTCAATAAGAATTATCTTAAATCTGTCCCTTTCAATTTTCCTTTAATCTGTGTGGGCAACATTGCGGTGGGTGGTACAGGTAAATCACCGATGGTAGAATACCTGATAGATTTACTGCATCCAACTTATAAGATTGCAACTGTAAGCAGGGGCTATAAACGCAAAACAAAGGGGTATGTGTTGGCAAATGATAAGTCTACCGCATTGGACATTGGGGACGAGTCCATGCAGTTTCACCTGAAATATCCCGAAATTGCTGTCGCAGTGGGAGAGGAGCGGATGGATGCAATCCCACAATTGTTACACGATCAACCAGATTTAGATGCAATCATATTGGATGACGCTTTTCAGCATCGGGATATAAAGCCGGGACTGAATATTGTATTGACAGAATATAGTAACCTTTATGTGCACGATTTCTTTTTTCCTACCGGCGATTTAAGAGACCAGCATGCATCGATGAAACGGGCAGAAATAATTGTGATTACCAAATGTCCGGCTGATTTATGGGAGGATAATAAACAGAAATTGTTACGTGCCATCAAGCCCTTGCCACATCAAAAAGTATTCTTCACTACAATAGAATATGGCATTCCATATCATATCCTTAATAAAGATAAAAGAACTATCCAAACAACGGATGAGGTATTGTTGGTATGTGGTATTGCCAATCCAAAACCCATAAAAGAGTATTTGCACAAGTATGCCTACACTTATTATCAGAAGAATTATAGCGACCACCATATTTTTAGCATTGATGATCTGAGAGACGTAAAAGAAAAGTATGAGGAGATTGATGCCAAAGAAAAATTTATATTAACTACCGAGAAAGATGCCGTACGTTTGGCGAAGTTTACGGATGAGTTGGCACAATTGCCCATTTATGTATTGCCCATCAAGCACAAATTCCTTTTTAATGAAGGAGAAGATTTTAATAAGTTGGTAATATCTTTTATCAATAGCATTTCAAAACCCCAACACAATGAGTAAGAGTAGCAGTAGTAAGAAAAAAAATAAAACAACAAAACACACCCATCACATAACTACTGTGAAAGGGACGCTAGAAATTACACGCAGCGGGATTGGCTATGTATTGATAGAAGATAAAAGCGGAGATGTGTTGGTGAGGCCCGGAGATTTTAATACAGCACTCAATGGCGACGTTGTTAGGGTGCGAATTGTGAAGGAAAACCTAGCTAGTAAAAGAAAGGAAGGCCGTATTACAGAAGTTGTTACCCGCAAACAGAATGAGTTTATAGGGCATATTCAACTATCTACCAATTTTGCCTTCTTTGTTCCCGATACCGATAAACCCATGCCCGATTTGTTTATTCCATTGGACAAATTAAAAGGAGCCAAGCACAAAGACAAAGTTGTTGCTCGATTGGTAGAATGGGGTAAGGATGATAAGAAACCGGTTGGGGAAGTAGTTAGTTTGTTGAAACCAGAAGATGAGAATGATGCTGCCATGAAAGAACTATTGGCAGAAGCTGGCTTCCCACTTTCTTTTAGTGATACCGTAATGGAAGAAGCATTAAGACTGCCAGATGCCATTAGTAGTGCGGAAATTAAGAAACGAAAGGACTGTAGAGAGATACTCACTTTTACCATCGATCCAGTAGATGCCAAAGATTTTGATGATGCCCTATCTATTCGTAAACTAAAGAATGGTAACTACGAAATAGGCGTTCATATTGCCGATGTAAGTCATTTTGTAGAACCAGATACTGCCTTAGATGAAGAAGCGTATAAGCGTTCAACTTCGGTTTATTTACCAGACAGGGTAAATCCGATGTTGCCCGAAAGGATTTCGAATGAACTGTGTTCCTTACGTCCGAATGAAGATAAATGTACCTTCTCGGCTATCTTTCAATTGACAACCAAGGGGGAAATAAAGCAATATTGGTTGGGGAAGACCGTGATACATTCCAATCATCGGTTTACTTATGAGGATGTACAAGAAATCATAGAGAAAGGAGAGGGGATATATAAAGAAGAGATTTTTGTGTTGAATGACATTGCCAAACAATTGCGGAAACAACGTTTTGCACAAGGTGCTATTAATTTCTCCTCTCAGGAAGTTCGGTTTACTTTAGATGAAAAAGGAAAACCAATTGGAATAGTCGTAAAAGAAAGTAAAGAAGCACATCAGTTGATTGAAGAGTTTATGTTGTTGGCCAATAAAACAGTAGCAGAAGCAGTGTTTAAGACAGAGGTAAACCACAAACCAGTGCCATTCCCTTATCGGGTGCATGATCAACCAGATGAAAAGAAGTTGCAACCCTTTATTGAGTATGCAAAAAGATACGGACATCAGTTTAATACGTCTACGCCTGAAAAGATTGCAGAAAGTTTCAACCAGATGTTGGCAGATGTTCATGGCAAACCCGAGCAACACGTGTTGGAGCAATTAGGTATTCGCACGATGGCAAAGGCGGCTTATGCCACTAAAGACATTGGACACTATGGTTTGGCATTTGAACACTATTGTCACTTTACTTCACCCATCCGCAGGTATCCAGATGTTTTGGTGCATCGGGTTTTAGAAAGTGTATTGGCAGGAAAACCCATCATCGACAAAAAGATGGACGAAAAGTGTAAACAAACAAGTGAGCGTGAACGTGCTGCCATGGAATGTGAACGTGCGGGTAATAAGTATAAACAAGTAGAATTTATGAAGTCCTATGTTGGTCAGGACTTTGAAGGGGTGATCAGTGGTGTGGCAAGCTTTGGGTTCTTTGTAGAGACGGTAGAACACAAATGCGAAGGCATGGTAAGCATTATCAGCCTAAGCGATGTAGATGAGTTCTTTTTGGTAGAAGGTGATTATAGCCTAGCAGGCAAAAGAAGCGGTCGTAAGTTTAAGATGGGAGATAAGGTTTGGATTAAAGTAATAGCCGCTAATTTAGATAAACGTCAATTAGATTATGCTTGGGTAAATAAACCAACAGGTGCTAATTCTGAGGAAGTTATTGAAGCACCGTCAACAGTGAAGAAAGTAGTGAAGAAGAGGAATCCGAAGCCGAAGAAGGGATAAAGTAGGTAAAGGGTTCAATATTAAAAAAGGCTGTTTCAAATTTTACATTTGAAACAGCCTTTTTTGTTGGGTTACCAGGATTCGAACCTAGACAGACAGAACCAAAAACTGTAGTGCTACCATTACACAATAACCCAATCCTAGTTGTTTCTGTTTCCAAAAGCGGAGTGCAAAAATAGGGGAGTGCTAGTGTTATAACAAATTTTTTTTAGGCTTTAGTGGTAATTTGTTTTTACACGTTAAAGTGTGATTCATGAAATGAAAAGCTTTCTTCTTTTTTCAATGTGATATACAATGGACAACAAAAATTTTACTGCCTGTTGCAGATAAACCGAGTCAATTATTATTTCCTCTCTAATTCAATCAATAGCGTTTATCCCAATATCTCGTGTCCCATCTTGTCTCTCTTTGTTTGTAGATATTTTTCATTGTATTGGTTGGGTTTTATCTCTAGTGGAACAATTTCTACAATCTCCAATCCGTATCCTCTAA
>Ga0208741_10000910_pt1 | contig 12934 bp, 13 predicted proteins | sample CryBogCBE03Jun09_FD_184576 | JGI IMG/M metagenome (GOLD analysis project Ga0208741, IMG submission 184576) | Freshwater microbial communities from Crystal Bog, Wisconsin, USA - CBE03Jun09 (SPAdes) | ecosystem: Environmental > Aquatic > Freshwater > Lake | place: Crystal Bog, Wisconsin, USA...
AAACGTACACCAGGCACCACCAGGCTGTTGCCCCTGTTACAGGTTAGGAGATGGCTGAATGTTGCCGGCAGCAACAACTAAATGACCATAGCATACAAAATTGGCCTGCTAAATCAGTAATTGGCAATATTATTGCTGCAAGCTTAGGGGATTGGCAAAAGGCGGGTTTAATGGCTTGGCGCCGCATATTGAAACAACATGCAAAAGTAGCTGGCCTGCCAACGTAGACAGGCAGAAACCCGGAACTGTTAACCTTAAATGAAGTTACTTTGCACCATTAAGAAAAAACATATTGTTATTCATGCAAACGGGAGAAGATATAAAGCAGCTAAATGAAAAAATTGAGTACGCGGCGCAGTTTGTAGATAAACTGAGACTTGAGCTGGGCAAAGTAATTGTAGGGCAACAATATATGGTTGACCGGTTGTTAACCGGCCTGTTGAGCCATGGGCACATTTTATTGGAGGGCGTACCGGGCCTTGCCAAAACACTTACTATAAAGTCGCTAGCGCAGGCCGTGCATGGCAAATTTAGCCGCATACAGTTTACCCCCGACCTGCTGCCTGCCGATGTGGTGGGAACCATGATATACAACCAACCCCGAAACGAGTTTACTGTTAGAAAAGGACCCATATTTGCCAACTTTATACTTGCAGATGAAATAAACCGCGCACCGGCCAAAGTACAAAGTGCATTGCTGGAGGCTATGCAGGAACGGCAGGTTACCATTGGGGATACCAGTTACAAATTGGAGGAACCGTTTTTAGTATTGGCCACCCAAAACCCTTTGGAGCAAGAAGGAACCTACCCCCTGCCCGAAGCACAGGTTGACCGGTTTATGTTGAAAGTTGTTGTTGGCTACCCCGACAAAAAACAGGAGCAGATGATAATACGGCAGCAAGTACAAGGTGCCGAGCTGCCCGAAATAAACCAAGTAGTAAGCATTGACGAAATAAACCGCGGTAGGGCATTAACCCGGCAGGTTTATATGGACGAAAAAATTGAACAGTACATTGTAGATATAGTGTTTGCTACCCGTTACCCCGCACAATATGGATTGGGCAAGCTGAAAGACCTAATTAGCTATGGAGGTTCGCCAAGGGCTAGTATAAACCTTGCGTTGGCCGCCAAGGCCTTTGCCTTTATGCAGAAAAGAGGCTTTGTAATTCCGGATGATGTAAAGGCGATAGCGAAAGATGTACTGCGGCACCGCATAGGCTTAACCTACGAAGCAGAGGCCGAAAATGTATCTACCGAAAAAATAATTGAGGATATTCTGCGTACAGTTAAGGTGCCTTAGGCCAAGCGAGGCAATTACGGCTAGGCACACTATTGTTGTTTATGCCAGAAAGCCACCGATTTTTATACACGCTGTAACATATGGTGGCTAATGCAGGGGGTAATAATCTGTAAGATGGGCGGAAACGCCCCCGCACGATACGCAGCTACCGCAGGTGTGAATAAATATCCTGCCTTTTTTGGTTGGTATATGTTGATAGCGAATCGAATAGCTGCTTGTTTTCGTTCGGATGTGCCTCGTAATAACTAAAACTATCGTAAAAATCCTCCTTGCTTATTTTGTGAATGTTAAACACCTGCTGCAGCATTACAGCCATATTTTTATTAGTAGCCGTTGTATCGCCAGCATATTTTAAAAGGGCATATTCCTGGGCACGCAACACATCAAACAAAACCAGTTTCATTTTATCCTGCGGCAAAATATTATTGTGGCCATTGTCGTTGTGCAAACAAGCAACCAAGCCAACTACTACCAATAAGAAAGCAAAAAAACGCATCATCGTAATTGGTTTTGATAGTTACCCGCGTTAGCAACATCCAGTTGCGACAAAATATTAACAGCCCTTGCTTTAACCGAAGGGTCAGCAGTTTTAAACAGGCCGATAAATTCAGAGGAGCGGTTTTGGACAAAAAACTGCTCTATCATGGTGGATGGGTTTTCCTGGTTAAAGGCTTGCAGTTTGCTTAATGCATCTAGTGCACTAACCCTTGCGGTGGCATCGTTGGAGTACAGGCTATCTAACCCGGCGCGGTAATAGCCATAAAACACATCATGTATAATATTGTATCGGGCGTTCATTATATTATTGGCCAGCCAGTAACGGTTGCGTACGCCGTCAAACGATTTCCAACCGGCAATGTTGCGGTCTTCCGGGGCATTGTTTACAATATTTTGGGCTTTGGTAAACCAAGGCAGGCCGCCCTTTGGTGCGTACGAATCATAGTCCAGCCCCAGTATAATATTAACATAATAAGCAAAAACGGCCGTAAGGTTTGCCGCCAGGGCATCGGTACCCTGTACTTGGTTCTCGTTAAAATCCAAGGTTTGGTATTCCACATATTTAAAAGTAACATCCGCATCCTGGAAGTTTACGAGGGCCGACTGATAAGATGCGTTAAACACCGGCCTGGCAGCTTGTACCGTTAGCGATGCCTGGTACACATCAGCACTAACCACATTTGCAATGTTTACAAGAAAATTGCACTGTATCCGTTCAGTTGGCTGATACGTGTCGTTTGTCCACTTTCGGCTGTTAAGCAGGTTGGTAAGCTGCGTTTGCAGGGTATTAAAAATATTTTTATTAACGGTACTGGGTACCCTTTGCGCAATTACGGTAACCTTGGCCTGTAGTTCTTGGGCAGGCAGCACAATAGGCCCTGCCAAGGCCAGCAATAAACAACAAAAAATTAGTACCTTAACCTTGTGTGGCATGTATTATGTTTTTTACAATCTCCCCCGCTATTTTTTGTTTAGTGTCAAGCCCAAGTTCCACCACGCCACCCTTTCTGCTAAAAATAGATACCTTGTTGGTATCGTGGCCAAAACCGGCATTGGCATCGCGCAGGGAGTTCAGCACGATCATATCGGCATTTTTTTGCTGCATTTTGTGCAGGGCGTTTTCACGCTCATTGTTTGTTTCAAGTGCAAAGCCCACCAAAAACTGCGCATCCCGCTTAATTTCCCCAAGGCTTTTTAAAATGTCATTCGTTTTAACCAGGTGTATATCCAGCTCGTTGCTTTTCTTTTTTATTTTCTCATCCGCCACTACCTCTGGCCGGTAATCAGCAACTGCTGCAGACAGCACAGCAATATCGGTGGTGTTAAATTCAGCCAGGCTTGCCTGGTACATTTCCTGTGCCGTTTGCACGCGCTTAACGGTAATACCCAAAAAGGTAGTATGTATGCTTACGGGGCCGGTTACCAAATGCACCTCCGCACCTTTTAAGTAAAACGCCTCTGCTAAGGCAAACCCCATTTTACCAGACGACCGGTTGCCAATAAAACGCACAGGGTCAATGGGCTCGTATGTAGGCCCGGCTGTAATAAGTACTTTTTTTCCCGCTAGCTCGTTGGTTCTACAAAAATGCTCCTGTAAAAAACGCACAATGGTATCTGGCTCGGCCATCCGGCCCTCGCCCACCAACCCACTGGCCAACTCGCCTTTCTCCACAGGTATTATGGTATTGCCATATTGGGCTAGCAAAGCAAGGTTTCGTTTGGTAGCGGGGTGCAACCACATATCCTCGTCCATGGCAGGCGATACCACCACAGGGCAAGTGGCAGAAAGGTATACAGCCATTAAAAGACTGTCGCATTGGCCCCCGGCCATTTTAGCCAATGTGTTGCAGCTAAGGGGCGCAACAAGCATTACATCTGCCCAACGGCCAAGCATTACGTGGTTTGCCCATGTATCCTCTTCAAACAGCCCTACCAGCACTTTTTCGCCACTTAGGGTAGACAGCACTAGCGGAGAAACAAAATTTTTTGCGGCCTCGGTCATTACCACCCTTACTTTGGCGCCTGCTTTTACCAACAGCCTAACCAATAGTATCGCCTTGTAGGCTGCAATGCTGCCAGTAATACCCAATAATATCTTCTTTCCCTCAAGCATACGCTACAAGCTATTTGGCTACTAAAATAACAAAAAACGATACCGCAGGGCGGTACCGTTTTGTAAATAAGTATTTAATAACATTTAGTTATCTAAATAGGTCGCTATCAGTGTTTATGCGGTGGTAAATTTTACCTTCCATAAATTCTTGGGTAGCAAGTATGGCAGGGTTGGGCATTTTTTCATACGCACGGGAAATCTCAATCTGCTCTTTATTCTCGTGAATCTCCTCCAAGCTGTCAGTATGTGTAGCAAATTCTTCCAGCTTATTATGCAACTCTTCCTTAAGTGCAATGTTTATTTGGTTGGCCCTTTTGGCAATTATTGCAATAGAGTGGTATAGATTACCGGTTTTAGCTTTAATTTCCACCAAGCTCTTCGTTTCCACCACACTGGGAGTATTAGAGTTGAGTTGTCGCCTTAGCTTGCTCATCTTTTATTAGTTTAATTGTGTTTTTTGATTGTATTTTATAGTTGGCCACCTGGCTCTTTAACTTGCTGTCGGGAAAACGGTCGCCAAAATCATCACATTCTTGAATTACCTTGGTAAAGCGTTCCTCTTGTTTTGAGGGTACACTCATTTGGGCAAATTTAAAATAGGCCTTAATAATGTTAACCTTGTATTCGTCGCCTCTCTCACTGTCAGGAAAATCTTCCAATACTGTTTGGTACGACACGGCAGATGCTTGGTAATTACCCAACGAAAAATAAAGTTTTGCGTTGTTGGCTTGCTTTAATTCCAATTTTTTGCGGCAAATATCCATTATGGCAGTAGCCTCCTTTACCCTGGGAGACTCCCCGTGGGTATTTATGAACGCTTGCAAAAGGGAAATTGTTTTTTGGGTATTGGTTTGGTCAAGGTCAACCTTGGGGGATTGCTTATAATAGCAATAGGCCCGCATATATTCTGCCTCATCCTCCTTGGGGCTGTTAGGAAAACTCTCTGTGAAAGTTTTAAACAGGTTTTCAGAACTGGTGTAGTCCTGCGAATAAAAAGCGCAATAGGCATATTTAAAATACATGTTCTCAAAGCGAGGGTCGCCCTTGAAATAAGCAAATATTTCATCGAAAATCTGCTGGGCTTGGTCGTACTTTTTTTGTACGTAATATTGCTCAGCCATTTTCAACTTGTATTCGTTGTCCTTGCTCTTTAGCACACGGCCAAATTTGGAGGTACAGGACGCGAACAGCCCAATAATTAATAAAACAGGTATTACACTTTTCATGGTAAAGTTTGCAAAGTTAAGTTTTCGTGGCAAATTATGCACGGAAAAATTCTAATCCACTCTTTCGCAGTTAATAAAATCAAAAAACTTACTAAACACCCCCTTTGCTATGGGGCCTTAACCCTTATTGCGGGTTTTAACAAATAGGCAGTAAACAATTTATTCGCCCTAGCGTCCTATTGATGCATGATTAAACTAATTTTGTCATCCACAAAAAATAATGAATGAAAAAGCTTTATCTGTTACTTGTGCTGTTTGCGGTACTATCGGCTAATATCACCAATGCCCAAAACGACCCAAATGCCAAGAAGATTTTAGACAAAGTGTCGGCCAAACTAAAGACTTTTAAAGGCATCACAGCCAATTTTTCTTATACCACCAAAGACAAAAAAAATGTGCAAAGGGGTGCTGTACAGGGTTTGATTAGCATAAAAGGCCAGAAATATTACATAAAACAAGGCACTACCGAAATTTTTTCTGATGGTTTGAAATCATGGAACTACAACTCCGAAAGCAATGAGGTGACGGAATCGGATATTGACGCTGACAACAAAACACTTACCCCACAAAACCTGCTTTCTAATTTTTATGACAAAGATTTTACCTATAAATTAGTGCCCGCTGCAGGCAAATTTGACCAAATTGAGATGGAGCCCACTGATAAAAGAAAGAATTTTAAGCAGGTTACCATTTTTGTTGACAAGGCAGAGGTAATGGTTACCAAGGCAAAATTGATAGACAAAACCGACAACACCATCGAGTTCAGCCTGTCTAAAATAAACACCAAGGCATTGTTACCCGATGGAAAATTTATTTTTGACAAGGCCAAGCATCCCGGCGTTGAGGTGGTTTCGCAATAGCTGCCAAGGCTAAAAGGATTGCATAAACCCAGCCGGGGACCAAAACAAGTATTTGTAAAACCCGTTCACCCATAAACCACATGGTGTTCGGGTTTTATAGTTTTATTAAGTGCAAATTTCCATACCAGCGGTGTTGGCCGTACCAGTTGTTGCCTGCACTGTTGGTTAAAACCGAATAACAACTTTGCCTAGCTTATTCTTGCGTGTAGCTATCCATTTGGGCCATTGCTGCACGGCCTCCAAGGCTTTGGCGTCTACTTTTTCATTTACCCCACGGGTAATCTTCAAGTCTCGCGCAATGCCGTTTTCGTCTACCAAAAATTCAATTTCTACCGTATTGCCCAAGTAGGTAATCTCGGCACCGGTGGTGTCCATGTCTTTTTCCTTGTGTAGCTTTTTATACACATACTCCCTGAATGACTGCCAGCCGCCGTCGGGAAACAGGCTGTCTACGACAGGCGGCTTAGCCCGCTTTTTGTAACTACCAAATTGAATAACCTCTACGCTATTATTCGCCAGCTGGGGTGATTTATTAATGACTACAGCATTCGCTTTGTTAGCGTTTAACAACGCTTGTGTAGTTTGGTACCCAGCAGAAGAAACCTGCACTGCCAACTGTGTATCGGCAGTGTTGAGCTTGAAATATCCGTTATCATCAGTAAGGGCCAATTGCCTGCCTTTTGGCGAATACACCAGCACATTGCCTAATGCCTGCCGGTTTTCATCCAGCACAAAGCCCTGCAAATTGTTTGCCGGGCCAGTATTATTAAACAGTGTGGTGCTGCCTTTTTGTTTTAATGCGTCGGTTTGTGGCAGGGCTGGGGAGATATTGTATACTTTTTTGTTGGTTTCTAGGTTTTTTGCGCGCCTAAAAGCAAGCCCATCATCCAACCCCCCAGCAACGGAATCTAGCAATCCGCTTATTTTTTTGTCGGCAACTACTGGTTCTTGAACCTGTAAGCCGGCTACTCGGCCGGCAAGCGCCGCACCTGGGTAAACAATGGCGGCAGAATCTTGTGGCTGGGCCACCAATACATTTGGGGGTGGCACTACAGGCTGGGCGGCCACAAGCTTCAGCGATATTGCTTCCATTGTGCCTGCCCGCTTATTCGCCGCAATTGCGTTTCCCGCCGCTGTGTTTGACTTAGCCGCTACATTTGGGTTTTGCAATGTGTCTGCCCCGTTGCTTATCCCTTTGCCCACGCTTGGTTGCATAGCCGGAGCCACTTGTTTTACCGCGACTGCTGCATTTGTTTGCGGCTGCCTGCCATTGCCATTGTGCCCCATCCAAAACAACCCACCACCTACACAACAAATTAATACCACAACGGCAGCGGCCTGCCACCAATTAAATACAGCCTTTACTGGCAGGGGTACCACTGGGGCAGGCTCAGCAGCCCGCCCAATACCCGCTGAAATCTCCCCCAGGTGTTTGTATGCCTGCTGGAAAGAAGCATGCTGGTACCCTTCGATGGCATCGGCCAAAAAGGGGTCCTGCAATGCGGCCCTTTCCAAGCCATACATTTCTTTGGCATCCATACGCCCCCGCAGGTATCTTTCAATATCCTCGGCCGAATATTCTATATGGGTAAAGTCCTCAGCCATTTTTCTCCATACATATTTTTAAATTACGCCTGGCGTTTTGCACCAAGCTGCGCACCCGGCCCCAGTCAAAGCCGGTTTGCTCCACAATTTCATTATAACACTTGTTTTGCAGGTAAAATAAATTTATTACCTGCTTTTGCTGTTCCTGCAGCAGCTGCATGCACTTTTCCAGCTTCTTAAAGTCATCCTCGCGCCCCAGCACACCATCAAGATGCGAATAATCTTCCAATTGCATAATATCGCCAGGCAATTCTACGGTAAAAGTTTTTTTGGCCTCCCTAAGCTTCATCAAGCAATGGTTTTTTGCCACTACATACAACCAGCCCCTAAAGTTTTCCACCTCGTGGACCTGTAATTTATTTACCAGTTCTTGGTAAATGCCCATTGCAGCGTCTTTGGCGGCTTCACCATCCTTTAGGTATTTAAGGCAGGTACCATACACCAAATCGCTATACCGTAGATACAGCCGGGCAAGCACCTCCTGGTTGCCGGTGCGTTTAAACGCATCCACCAACTCACCGTCGGTTTCGGGCACAGTTCTTATGCTTCTTAGTAACCCCAAATTTAGTTGTTGTTAAAACAGTTGATTATTGATTGCAGGTATACACCAATGGCTTAGCTTTTTGCGCCGCTGGCGGCAACAAAATAATACCATTATCCAAACGATACTGTTACAATAGGTTCAGGTTTACTACCAACACTATGCAACCTTAGACCAGCGATGTTGGCTATGGTGGCAATGTGGGCACGGTAAGCCGGGCCCATACGTGCAGCAAATACCGCCATCTATTTATGTGATTAAGCAAAGACGGCTGCATCCGGTTGCCTAAAAAGCTATATGGGCTTTGCATCGTAATCATCCAGCTCAGTGCTGTCTTCGGGCAAATGGTCGTAATTGCCGGTAAGGGCATACACACCAAAAAGCATAAAGCCAATTACAATGGGCAGAAAAACCACGATAAATACCCCCCATTGTATTTGGGTGTCAATGCCGGGCTTTTTTGCTATTTCGCTGGCGGCGGTTTGCACCAAATAGTACATGCCGGTTGGCCCGAGCATAAGCCAAATAAGCCCTGCGTATCTTTTTAACTTATTCATCATTAATTTTTTTATTGTTTTTTTAGTGGCTACCGGTCAACCGCTGGGTCAATCCTGTTGCGTATGTATAAGGCACCTATCAGCAAACATAGCGTGGCAATTATAATAGGGTACATCAAACCCACAGTTTTATTGTTTGTATAAATGGTGGTAAGCAACGTTGCAATAAAAGGTGTTAGCCCCCCAAAAACGCCATTGCCTATATGGTATGGCAGCGACATGGAAGTGTAGCGGATTTTTGTGGGGAACAGCTCTACCAAAAACGCCGCAATTGGCCCATACACCATGGTAACATACAATATTAACACAAATACCACGCCAACCATTTTCCAGTAATCACTGGTGGCCAATGTTTTTGAAACCGTCACCAAGGGCTTAATGGTGGCTTTGCCCGGTGCGGCGTAGGCGGTGTCTGTTTTCGATTGCACCATAGTCATGCCATCTGCGTAAAATGTTTTGGTAACTGATTTACGAACCGAGTCAAGGCTGTTGGGGATGGCCGTGGACACAGTTTTTATTTCCGTTTTTTGCGTTAGTTCAATCTTCTGCTTGGCATCGGCGGTATTAAATAACGAAGTGAAAAGAGCATTATAGGTCAGCAATGCCAATAACATACCCGCCAGCATAATCCATTTGCGGCCAATTTTATCGCTCAGTGAAGCAAACACTACAAAAAACGGTGTAGCGAATAAAATGGCCCAAATTAAAATGGTGCGGGATTGGTCGAACTCAATTTTACAAACATTTTCAATAAACGACTGCGCATAAAACTGGCCGGTGTACCATACAACGCCCTGGCCCATGGTGGCCCCAAACAATGCCAGCAATACCATTTTTAAATTCGCCTTGTGGCCAAAGCTTTCCTTTAGCGGGTTAACGGATGTTTTGCCCTCTGTTTTCAACTTACTGTACAGGGGCGACTCCTTCATTTTTAGCCTGATATAAATGGAAACAATTACCAGTAGGATGGAAATAAGGAAAGGCACCCGCCAGCCCCAGTCGTTAAACTTAGCGATTGATTTTACGGGGTCGGCATCCAGCAAATGCCGCGTAAGCAATATTACCCCCAATGATATAAATAGGCCCAAGGTTGCGGTGGTTTGTATCCAGGCAGTAAAGTAGCCCCTCCGGTGAACGGGGGCGTGTTCGGCCACATAAGTGGCCGCCCCACCATATTCGCCGCCCAAGGCAAGCCCCTGCACCAAGCGCAGCAACAACACCAGTATGGGTGCCAAAAAGCCGATGTGTTCAAAATTCGGGATGCAACCTATGGCAAAAGTTGAGCCGCCCATTAACACCAAGGTTAGCAGAAAGGTATATTTGCGGCCCACAAGGTCGCCCAGCCTGCCAAAAACCAGCGCGCCGAAAGGGCGCACTATAAAACCTGCCGCAAAAGTTGCCAAAGTGGATAGCAAAGCAGCGGTGGGGTTTGTTTTGGGGAAAAACTGGTTTGCAATAACTACCGCAAGGCTGCCGAAAATGTAAAAATCGTACCATTCTATCAAGGTGCCGAGTGACGATGCACCTATTACCTTCCAAATACCTTTGGTTTCACTGTTATTATTCATGTGGCAAGTTTGTTTGGTTTAACTAAATTAGGGTTTTAGAACGAATTACATACACATAACAACCAGGTAGTTGGCGGCTAGTATTTTTTGCTACCGCAAAGCAGCCAAACTGCCCGGCCCAATGCGGCACCCGGTATTTTAAAAAGTTGCATTAAAGCAGCCTTTAACAGGGCTTAAAATACCCCTAAAAGACATTTTTTTGTCCGATTGGGATACTCAAAAAACCAAATATTAATTTAAATGGTCTTTGTGGGTGTAGTTTTACAACACAATATCCAACTAGAAAAATCCGGTTTTAAAATCCAATATCCACGACAGCCGTGTAACCAGCGCGCTTACAACCATTGCAAGCGGGTACATAGGCGGCAAATGAAGTTTTCAAAGCAAAAGAATCCTGGCACAATGCAGGGTTCTTTTGCTTTTAGCCCCAGGCCAGCACGCTACCTGCCGAAATTGCCCATTCAATTTTTTTGCTTTCCGCAAATAAGCCTTACCCAAACCAGCCCCTCTTTACCGCAACTACAATTTCAAATGTGGCATTGCAAGGTTTTTGCAATCGGGGCATGGTGCTTGCACTATCACAATAATTAAATTTTTTGTTATGAACAGGTTTTATAATGGCGGCTACACCGCAAAGGTTTTCATATTACTTAGCTTATTCTTTGGCATAGCAACTTACTCCAGTGCCCAAATAGACATAAATATCAGCTGGTCTGCTAGGGTTGCGCCGCCGGAACTACCCGTTTACGAGCAACCGGAGTGCCCGGGCGACGATTATATTTGGACACCCGGCTATTGGGCTTATGGCGATGATGATTATTATTGGGTACCTGGTGTATGGGTGGAGGCCCCGGAGCAAGGCTACCTTTGGACGCCCAATTATTGGGCTTTTGAAGATGACGGTTTTTACCGCTACCATGCTGGCTATTGGGGGCCGCACATAGGTTTTTATGGCGGCATTAATTACGGGTATGGGTACAACGGGGATGGCTATTACGGCGGAAGGTGGGATGGCGGACACTTTAGGTACAACACGGCTGTTAGCCGGGTAAACGTTACCATTGTGCACAATACTTATATTGACCGCACCGTAATGATAAACAACAACACCATCAATAACCACACAAGTTTTAACGGCAGGGGCGGCATTGACGCTAGGCCGAGGCCGGAGCAGCAGCAGGCTGCAAACGACCGCCATATACGCCCAACCTCACAACAATACATGCATCAGCAAAACGCAGGCAAGGACAAAAGCCAGTTTGCAAAAGAAAACCATGGGAGGCCAGCCATTGCCGCCATGGATAAAGTAGGTGGAAGCCGTTACACCCCACAAGGGCGGCCTGCCATGCGTACAACAAGCCCGGTACGCGCCAGGCCATTGCAAAACAAAACCCAGCCTGCAAAGCAGGTTAACCCAAGGGATATTAATGGCCGCCGGGCAACCAGGCCCGGTGCGCGGTCAGTAACGCCATCACGGCAACCGGCGGTAAAACAGCCACAACGGCAACCCGTGCCACAACATAACCAGCCACAAACACGGCAGCCTAAACCGCAGGTGCGGCCAACAACACAACCAGCCCAACGGCCAATTGTGCAACCAAGGCCCCCAGTACGGCCGAAGCCACAGGTTAAGCCCCAACAGCAAAAACCGCAGCCAAGGCCGCAACCCAAACCGCAGGCGCAGCCAAAACAGCAACCGCCGCAAAAGCGCCCATAATTATTACTTACTTCGCAAGCAGTGTATACTGAAAGAGGGCTATTGAACAAAATTCAATAGCCCTCTTTCAGTATATTATATTATGAAACGCAGCCAACACTATTCGGCAGCCTCTCATTTGCCCAATGGGCTGCTATCGCATGTGGGGGCCTTGCGCCAGCACAAACTTGGCCACTTGGTTGCCAAGCTTTTGCGAAGCCTCATTATCAAATGGGTAATGAATGCCCCCGAATATCCGGCTGTGGCTGTTTTCTTCCTCCCCTTGGGTTAAGCTCGTAATAACACGGGCGGGTTCCCCATCGGTCGAAGTATGTAATTCAAGGGTGTGCTTATCACCAAAAAAACGCTTCAGCACCTCAAACCCTGCGTTAACCGTACCGCAATGGCCGCAGGGGTACGATGGGTGGGGCGGGGTTACCAGCAACGGCGTCCAGGCGCTATAATTGTTGGTAACGCTGCCGTCTGCATCGGCGTTCATGGCCGTTACGGGCCGCCAAAACAGGTAATAATATTTAGCATCCCAAATGGCAATGCGGGCATCGGCTTCGGCAATGTCGACCAGCAAAAAAACCAGCGCCGATTTTTCCAAGGTTGTGTGGCTTTGCTCAACCAGTAAACGGGCGGCCTCATTAACCGTTAACTCCGCATCCTGCTTATAAAACTGCGCAATATGCGTTTGGTCTTCGGTTCTTAAGTTGCTTTTCGCGCCACCCCAGGCAACTGTTTCGTCCAGTGCTTTTTTAAAGGCGGCTGTGCCGGGCGCGGGTGGTGGCCCCGGCCTAAATTGGTTGGCGCTGCCAAGCAAAAATGGCTTTACATTGCCCCATTGTTGGTTAATACCCGGCGCAAAACTGCTGGGTGTGGGCCGGTACTGGCCAACGCCGGGCTTAGCCGGGCCTGGGTAACCAACATTTGGCTCGGCCCCATCGTTGGCGCGCAACGCAATAAT
>Ga0208741_10000914_pt1 | contig 12907 bp, 10 predicted proteins | sample CryBogCBE03Jun09_FD_184576 | JGI IMG/M metagenome (GOLD analysis project Ga0208741, IMG submission 184576) | Freshwater microbial communities from Crystal Bog, Wisconsin, USA - CBE03Jun09 (SPAdes) | ecosystem: Environmental > Aquatic > Freshwater > Lake | place: Crystal Bog, Wisconsin, USA...
GGACCAACACGGTATCAAAAAATGAGCGCATCATCCAGGAACTGAATGACAAAAACGACAAGCTGAACGCCAGCGTGCATGTAATGAAGGCCTACATGCCCAATGACATTAAAAGTATTTTAAATGATACCTATAAAAAAGTATCGGAAATAGATTTTTTAAACAACCTGAGCAATGCGGATATACAGGCTAATATTTTAAAAACCATGTTGGATACGGATATATTGTAATTCCAGTTGCATCCAAATTGTAGCGGATGAAAGCTTCGTTTTTAAAGGGGTTTCTTCCTAAATGCTCCCGACCTGTAGAGAAGAGGGGTTGGGGATGAGGCGAACATAGCAGCAACGATTTAGAATTAGGCTTTAACACCAACACCATAAACAAACCAACCATACATTTGTACCATGAACGAATTGTTACAACAAATTATTGATAACCCGTTGCCATCGCTGGCTATAGTAGGCAACCTAGTAATTATTGAAAGCCTTTTATCAGTTGACAATGCCGCCGTGTTGGCCACCATGGTGATGGACCTTGACCCCAAGCAACGAAAAAGAGCCCTCCGCTATGGAATATTGGGTGCCTATGTATTTAGAGGCTGCGCCATGCTATTTGCCTCTTTGCTCATAAAAATATGGTGGCTAAAACCCGTAGGCGGGTTGTACCTATTGTACCTGGTGTGGGATTGGTGGAAAGGCCAGCAGGCTGAAGGCGGCGGCGACGACGCCATTGATAAGCAAGGTAACTGGCTGTACCGCACCGTGGTGGGCAGCATCGGTACTTTTTGGGCCACCGTTGCCATTGTTGAGCTGATGGATATGGCTTTTAGTATTGATAATGTGTTTGCCGCCGTAGCATTTACACCCAATATAATATTGGTTTGCACCGGCGTATTTATAGGCATATTGGCTATGCGGTTTATTGCCCAGTGGTTTGTTAAGCTGATGGAAAAATATAGCTTTTTGGAAACCTCCGCGTTTATAGTGATCGGCATACTGGGGGTAAAGTTGTTGCTTTCGTTAGTGCAACATTTTGTACCGGATAGCGCGTTGTCGGCATTTCTTGACAGCCGCGCTGCCGACATCACCATGTCGGCCATTACGGTAAGCATTTTCTTCATCCCCATCCTAACCTCCATATTGTTCAACGTGCCTAAGAAAAATGAGGGGTAATCCTTAGCGGGTACATTGCTTTTTGGAAAAAGGGTAGGGGTTCGTATTTGCTGGTAAACCAATCCGGCGAAATAATAATGTGACCTGCAAATGGCGGAACCGTCATACCTGCGAAGGCAGGTATCCCCTAAGTTATTAACGAGTCAGGCAACTTGGAGATATGCCTGCCTAACTTGGGGGGATTTGCCGACAAAAATTGCAATGATGCTCGGTAATTATTGAAAACCTTGCCGGTAACAAAATGGGAGCGTTTTATACAATCTATCGATCGCAATATGACATTCACCAAACACCTTTTATATATTTTACTGTTAGCCTCCGTTTGTGTAGCTGGGGTAACTAAAGCGCAAGGGCTAAAAATAGTTCACCTCACGGGTGAGTTTTATGTGTACACAACCTACAAGGTAATGGACGCCAGCCCCTTTCCCTCCAACAGTATGTACTTGGTTACCCCCAAAGGCGTTGTACTTTTTGATACCCCTTGGGACACCGCGCAGTTTCAACCGCTGTTAGACAGCATACAACTACGCCACCACCAAAAAGTAGTGATGTGCATAGCCACCCATTTTCATGACGACCGTACCATAGGCCTCGCCTTTTTGCGCCAACATGGCGTTAAAACCTACACATCCTTGCAAACAGACCTGTTGTGCCAACAAAACAGTAACAGCCGGGCACAGTACGTATTTACAAACGACACAACATTCAATGTGGGTGGCTACTCTTTCCAGGCTTACTGGCCGGGCAAAGGCCATACCGCCGATAACATCGTAATTTGGTTTGGCAAGCAAAAAATACTTTATGGCGGCTGCCTGATAAAAAGTACGAGCAATGCAAGCCTAGGAAATGTTGCCGATGCGGATGTTACTGCCTGGCCCCAAACAATTACCAACCTGATAGCGAAGTTTCCTGATGCGCAGTATGTTATACCGGGGCATTTTGGGTGGTCGGGCATGGATGCGTTGCGGCACACGCTTGATTTGTTGCGGAAAAAAGGCCAATAATTGGCAATGGGTTTCCAAAATACCGCAGATTCGTGCTTTGTGAGCATTTTTTCAGGCCAAGCTGGAGTGCTGAAAGTAGACTAAAATCAGCGGCTAATTTCCCCTTCAATTTATTACCAAGGGTATTTAAATGTTGTTTAGCGATTGAGATATTTACTGCCATAACTTGTTTAAAAAATCAATCGAATGATAAAACTACTGGGCGTTCCCTATGATGGTAACTCATCCTTTTTGAAAGGCCCGGCGTATGCCCCGCCAAGGATACGGCAGGCCGATAAAGACGGCTCTGCCAATTCGTTTGCAGAAAATATGCTGGAGATACGGGAGGGTATGAACTACATAGACCTTGGCGACTTGATATTTAACAATTGCACGCCGGATAAGGCTTTTACTATGATAAACCGCGCGGCGGCTACACATATTGAAAACGGCGAGAAGCTGCTTTGCCTCGGCGGCGACCATTCCGTCAGCTATCCTATCATAGATGCATTTAGTGCCAAGTACGACAACCTAAATATTTTGCACCTTGATGCACACGGCGACCTGTACGACAACTATGAAGGCAACCCATACTCCCATGCATCGCCTTTTGCGCGCATAATGGAGCGGGGGAAGGTGCGAAGCCTTACGCAGGTGGGCATTCGCACCTTAAACCCGCACCAAAAGGCACAGGCCGATAAATTTGGGGTGCAGGTAATACAAATGCAACATTTTAATTTCGATTTTATACAACAACTTGAAGGGCCCTTGTATATCTCGTTAGATATCGACGTGTTAGACCCTGCCTTTGCGCCCGGTATCTCCCACCACGAGCCTGGGGGCCTTTCCACTCGCGATGTTATCCGCATTATCCAAAGCATAGGCGTACCTGTGGTGGGAGCCGACATAGTAGAATACAACCCGGTTAGGGATTTGCATAACATGACAGCAATGGTGGCTTACAAATTTTTGAAAGAGATCATTGCAAAGATGGCAGAGCGATAATGTTGTGGTAGCCTATTAAATACCCAAAGGGTAAATTCCTTCTGCGAGCGAAGTAATATTTACCCTTTGGGTTATAATGGATTGCAGTAAGTAGGGCAAGGTTTTAAAACAACTCAATCAAGTTGGGTGGCCTTGGCCGCCATGCCTATTAAGGCTGGCATCTGGTAAAGTTATACGGGCTTACGTATCATTTAGGAGATACCTGCCTCCGTAGTTATGACGCAGCACTACTTTTTTGATTGTTTAACTTATTTCGGCAGCTTTCCAATTATCTTAGTTGGAAAATATCCCAGCCAGCTTATTCAACAAATCGTCGCCCCTAAGGTCTTTCGCCACTATTTTACCCGTTGGGTCAATTAAAAGGTTTTGTGGTATGGCCTGTATGCCATATTGTTTTGCCACTTCGTTATCCCAAAACTTAAGGTCAGATACATGGGTCCAGGTAAGTTTGTCGTCGTGTATCGCCCTAAGCCATTTGTCTTTTGCACCGGGCTGGTCAAGCGACACGCTTAATATGCTAAAGCCCTTATCCTTGAACCTATTAAATGCCGCTACCACATTAGGGTTTTCCCGGCGGCAGGGCCCGCACCAGCTGGCCCAAAAATCCAGTAAAATGTATTTACCGCGCAGGCTGCTCAGGCGCACTTGGTTGCCCAACGTGTCGGCCTGCGAAAAATCTGGGGCGGTTTTACCAATACCGGTAAGCTTGGCTATGCTAATTTTGTCTTTCAGGCTTTTACCAGTGGTGTATGCTTTTTGCTCCTTTGGCAACTTGTTGTAAAGCGGTTCAATTTTGTCGGCGTCAATTTGATAACCCGCATAATCCTGCAGTACAAACACCGCTATCGGGCTTGCCGGGTGTGTTTTGATGTAAGCGCCGTATACATCTTCTGTTTTGGAGCTGTCCAAGGCATCAATTTGTTTCTCTAAGCTGTCGGCAAGTGTTTTATTCTTATCCCGGCGTGCGGCAGAGTATGCGTCATACAAAGGGTTTATTTTGGCATCATATTTTTTTTCACCCGCTTCAATTTTTTGCAGCTCTGTATTAAGGGTGCCGCCTTTTATATCCGCTTCGGCAAACTTGTCTTTGGTGCAATTAATCACGGTTTCGGCACCCGGTACTATAAAAATTGATACGGCATCGCGGTCGTAATTTATTTGCTTTGATGCAGGGTTGGCACTGGCATATTGTACATACACCATAGCCTTAACAGGCTCGCCAGAACTACCCTTGAAGGAGAATTTTGCGCTAGCCACTTTCGCGCTGTCCACTACGCGGTCATCATCCTTCCGGTAAACAATAAATACCTTTTCAATCGTGTCTTTAATGCCTTTTACTGAGCCGGAAACCTGCCAAAGTTTGTGGCCACTTTGGCTAAACCCCGTTATACTTGTTACCAACAATGCTAGCACCAATACTTGTTTCATCAATATAGTTTTTTGTAAAAGTATTACATTAAGGTTTTTAAATATATTAAACTTGAAAAAAAACGGGGTGTTCCCGTTTTGGAAACACCCCGTTTTTTTATAGTATACCAACTATGTTTTCGTCTTAACCACCATAGTAAAACTTAGGCCCGTTGCCAAAGCGTACGCTTAAGGTTAAAAAGATATTCGTGTATGAATCGTTTTGTGTGGCATCGGCCCTAGATAGTGCAGGGTGAACTTTCCAAGGCGTCCTCGACTGCGAGTACCCCGATAACTGCTTGGCAAGTGCGGCCTGCGTGGGCGACAGGTTTTGGTCAAAGGCACTTTGGTTTACATAGTATCCATGTACATCGTCAATATAATCGGTAAAAGTATGGCGGAAGGTAACGCCCGCAGAAATAGCGAATGTATTGTCGAAATAGAACTTTACGCCGAGGGTAACAGGTATATAAACGCCCAATAAACTATATTGTTTTGGGTAAGGGATACTCGTTATTTTGCCCGTGCGTGCATCGGTATACGTGTTTGACCCAGTAAAGCCCTCCCCTTCGGTATGCAGCGGCCTAAGGTCAACCCACTTTCCTTGGTAGTATGTTTGTGGGTTAAAATGGAATAAACCCAAGCCGAAACCTATGTAAGGGCTTACTTTATGAATTTCTACGTTTTTGTCAAAAATCATTACAGGGTAAACGTCCGCGTTTATGCTGCCTTCAAAAATCCTCGACCTAAAACTCAAATTGCGGTAATACCTCCAACGTTCATAGTCGTTTGAGTTTTTAATAAGGCTATCAGCACCTGTTACGTTGGTGTAGTTAAATGCTAACCTAACAGCTAGCCAGCTGTAGGGAAAGTAATCAACAAAGGCCCCAATCAGCGGTCTGGTTGTAGGTGCGTTAAAGTCCTTAATAAATGTTTGCCCCTTGCCTCTGTTTCCACCCAAGTCGCCTAAAAATGTGTTGGCTCCGCCAGTAACGCCCACTTCCCAGTGGCCGGCAATATCTTCCAACTCATCGTCTTGGGCTTCACATTTTATATTGATGAAAAGAATGCTAAAGGTTAGTGCCAAGGGCAATAGACCATAGCTAAATTTTTTCATCAGGAAAAAATTTCTCATTGTGGATAATTTAGTAGTACAGATTAATTATTGGCAAATATATAAACAAATTTCGCATGACTATATTAAAATCTCCACATATGTAGGTGTTCAATGCCATCTTCCATATAATGCTCTCCAATCTGTTGAAAACCAAAGCTTTCGTAAAATTTTTTTAAGTATAGCTGCGCGCCTATCTTAATCGTTTTTTTACCAAAAATTAAGGTGCAATTTATTATTGCGTTCTGTAGCAACTGTTTGCCGGCTCCGCTGCCACGGTATTGCTTGGCTGTTATTACCCGGCCGATCGACATTTCGGGGTATGCTATGCCGGGGGGCACCAGCCGGGCGTAGGCGACTAAATTGTTATTATGCCAGGCGGCTAAATGGTGGCAAAACTGGTCTTTGTCGTCGGCATCCAAAAAAACGCAGTTTTGTTCAACAACAAATATTTCGCTGCGCAGCCGCATGATGGCATATAGTTCATGCACGCTCAGTTCGTTAAAAGTGGCACAACGCCAGGTTAATTCCATTAATGAACATATTGGTTTAAAAAGTTAACAAGCTTGGCATACGTATCTGTAAGTTTTGTGCCCGCCCAACCATGGCCTTCTTGGTCGTACACCACAAAACTGTTGGGCACGCCAACGCTGTTTAATTTTGCATGCAAGCGTTCGCTCTCGTTAAAAGGCACAATAGCATCGGCCGTGCCATGGAAAATGATGGTAGGCGGCGTGGACGTCGTAATATAATTAATAGGGCTGGCCTGTGCGTAAAGTGCAGAATCTTTTACAGCATCGGTACCCATAAAGTTTTTCAACACGGGGTCGGCTAATTGCGGGAAGGGTTCATTAAAGTGAAGCCAATAAAGGTCAACCGGGCCAAACAGGTCAACTACTGCTTTTACATGCCCGTCGGTATTTTTGCCAAAAGCCTGCAACATGGCTAAGTGCGCACCGGCGCTGGCACCAGCCATCACTATTTTTTGTGTGCTAACGTTGTAGTCGGCTACACGGCTGTTAATATAACCAATGGCCGTGCCTACGTCTTCAACAGCCGCAGGGTATGTGTTCTTGCCGTTCATGGCAAGCCGGTAATTAATGTTAAAAATGGCGTAACCGCCCAATTGTGGGTAAATGGCCATTACCGCGCTGTCAAAGTCTGCCTTGTCGCCGCTTTCCCATGAGCCGCCGTGTACCATTATCATTATTTTGGTGTCGGCTGCGGTTCGGCCGGCCGGCAGGTACACGTCCATTGTTTGGGCGGGGTCGCTGCCGTAGGCCACACTTTTTATGGTAAGCTGCTTTGAAGGGTCGTAATTAATGGCTAGTGGCCCGCTTTTTTTGCAGGCTGCCAAGCTGGCCCAAAAAAACAGTATTAAGGCCGTTTTGTGAAAATAATTTGTCATAAGTGTAGCATTTTTTGGTGCAAATGGATCATTCGGGGCCGTTGCTTAAAAGCCCATCCTCTGTGGGGATCGTTTCATCATTAAAAAGGCGATCGCTGGTGGTACTTTTATAATCATCCCAACAACGAAAAACTCCCGTTGCGCGAAAGTAATCAACTATCCGCCATTTTTTTAACCGCCTGTCATGTTAGTAAGGGGTTGTAGGCCGTTGTAGTTGTTTGCACCAGTTTGGTATTGCCCGTTAGGTTGCAGGTCATTTACCTACCGCTGGCACCACGGGCAGGCTTTCGTTACCCGTTTCATTTACGCTTTGCACGGCAAAGAAATAATTGTCTTTGCTCATGGGTAGCGTTATGTCGGTTTGTGTGGTAAATATTTTCTTGGTCCAAAACGCACTGGTGGTTTCGCGTACCAACACATAATAGCCTTTTGGCTTGCCGGTTTTGGGCGCACCCCAATACAGGTGGGTAAAATTGCTCAAATCTTTCACATCAACCGTCACTGCTTCGGGCATAGCGGGTGCTTTCGCTAAGTTGGCGAGGTTGGCCAAGTTAAGGCAGGTGTTTTTGCGCAGGTATTCAAAATCCATAAACTCCGCAAGGTCGCCGTACTGGGTGTTGTTTTCCTGGCGTATGTCTTGGTGTTGGTGGTAGTAGTTTTCGTTCATTTCGGTAATGCGCACCGCGGCAAACCCGTTTTCAACATAGGGGGTATGGTCGCCGCCACGCAAAAAGCGGTCATTACGGTATACCATTACCACTTGTAGGTTGTATACGTACCGCTCGCCGGTTTCTTTCACATAGCGCGCCAATTGCCTGGCCTGGCCATCGTTTTCCAGCCCCAGCTGCCGTATGGTTTTGGCTACTTTGTCAAGCCCGTAGTAAGGCAGCCCCTCGCTAAAAACCCTAATTTGTGTGTTGTTAATAATATTGGTGCCGCTGCTATTGTTGCTGCCCATAATATCGTTGTTCAGCACGGCTTCAATGTTAATGTTTTCTCTCCTGCATTTTTCGGCCATGTGGTAGGCCCCCAGCAGGCCTTGTTCTTCCCCGCTTACGGTGGTAAAAATTATGGTGGCGGCAAAGCTGTGCCTGCTCAATACCCTGGCGCATTCAATAACAGCCGCGCTGCCGCTGCCGTCGTCATTGGCACCGGGTGCGTCGCCCACCCTGTCCATTACGTTGCTCCGGCGGCTGTCAAGGTGGCCGCTTATTAAAAATATGCGGTGGTCGTTGGGGTCGGTGCCTTTAAGGGTGGCTACCACATTGCCCATAAACACCGGGCTGTCAAGCCGCTTGCCGTCTGGCTGTAGGGTAAAAGTGTCAATATAGGCAGTAAGCCTGCCGCCACTTTGCTGTGCAAAACGGTTAAACTGGGCCAACACCCAACTGCGCGCCGCGCCAATGCCGCGTAACGGGTTGGCGTTGGTGCTTATGGTGCTGCGTGTGCCAAAGCCCACCATCGTGTTTATGTAGCCATGCAACGAGTCTGCCGATACTTCTTTCAGCATTTGCTCAATCTCAGGGTCTTTCACCACAATAGTTTGCGCGTGGGTGGTAACAGTAATGCAGCATAGCAGCAAGCCTGTAAAATATGATGCGAGCGGCCGTTTAGCTGTGCGGTTTTTATCAATGCCCATGTGTATGTGTTTTGGCTGTACGGGTAAAACTACGATTTTTTTTCACTGGCGGGCAGGTGCCGGTATTATCGGCCCTGCCGCATTATAAAAAACAATAATTTTATGTACTTAGGCCGCTACAAAATATCTTTACCCCATATTATATGTTGCATGCTTGTAAAAACATTTGGTAGTGCGGTATACGGGGTGGAGGCCATCACCATTACGGTAGAGGTAAACGTGAGCGAAGGCCAGCATTATTACATAGTGGGCCTGCCCGACAATGCAGTAAAGGAAAGCCTGCAACGCATTGAAAGCGCCATTAAAACCAATAACCTGTACATGCCCCGCACCAAGCTGGTGGTAAACCTGGCCCCGGCCGACATAAAAAAAAGCGGCAGCGCGTTTGACCTGCCGATAGCCGTGGGGGTATTGGGCGCAACCGAGCAGATAAAAGAACCCGATCGGTTAAGCAAATATGTGATTATGGGTGAACTGAGCCTTGACGGTAGCATAAACCCCATAAAAGGCGCACTGCCCATAGCCATCCAAGCCAGGAAGGAGGGGTTTAAGGGGCTGCTGGTACCCAAACAAAACGCCCGCGAGGCCGGCATGGTAAACAACCTAGAGGTGTTTGGGGTAGAACACCTGAACGATGTTATTGCATTTTTTAGCCCGGACAACAAACTTAAACCAATCATAGTTAACACGCGGGAGGAGTTTTTTGATTCCCAATATGAGTTTGAGATTGATTTTAGCGATGTAAAAGGCCAGGAAAACATTAAACGTGCGCTGGAAATTGCGGCCGCCGGCGGACACAACGCTATTTTAATAGGCCCGCCGGGCGCGGGCAAAACTATGCTGGCGAAGCGATTACCCACCATACTGCCACCGCTTACTTTACAGGAGGCATTGGAAACTACCAAAATACACAGTGTGGCGGGCAAACTGCCCGACAATGCCACCTTAATTTCAAAACGGCCATTCCGCAGCCCCCACCACACCATCAGCGATGTTGCATTAGTGGGCGGCGGGGGGGTACCCCAGCCGGGTGAAATTTCGCTGGCCCACAATGGCGTACTGTTTTTGGACGAACTGCCTGAGTTTAAGCGCACCGTGTTGGAGGTGATGCGCCAGCCCATGGAGGAAAGAAAAGTAACCATTTCGCGGGCCAAAGCAGCGATTGACTTCCCTGCCTCTTTCATGCTTATCAGCTCTATGAATCCGTGTTTGTGCGGTTTTTACAACCATCCAGACAGGGCTTGCACCTGCCCGCCGGGTGCCGTGCAGAAATATTTGAACAAAATATCAGGGCCTTTGCTGGACAGGATTGATTTGCATGTGGAGGTAACACCCGTTGCCTTTAACGACCTCTCGTCTGCAAAGGTGGGGGAGACGTCGGAAGTGATACGCAAACGCGTGATGGAGGCGCGCGAAGTGCAAGCATTGCGTTTTAAAGACAGCCCCGGCGTGTTTGCCAATGCACACATGAGCAGCAAGCAGTTAAAGGAAATTTGCGTGATTACCACTGCCGGGCAAAACTTGCTAAAAGCTGCCATGGCAAAACTCAACCTATCGGCCCGTGCGTATGACCGTATTTTAAAAGTAAGCCGTACAATTGCCGATTTATCAGCCAGCCAAGATATCAAGCCGGAACACCTAGCCGAAGCAATACAGTATCGCAGCTTGGATAGGGAGGGGTGGGCTGGGTAGGTAGATTGAATCATTTGGGTGCGGCACGCAGCACAGCTGCTATTTATGGTTGAGCGTTTTTTTGCCGCGTATCTGGCTTAAACAGCTTTCCATCTTGCCATTTCGCTACCTTAATTTGTCCATCTTTCCTTATTTTCACAAAATAATCTATACGTATGCGGAAAATAGTGTTTGCAGTTGTTTGTGTTGTTTTTGTTGTGGCTGGTAATGCGCAGCCACCGTCAGGGGTACGCTGGAATAAGGCCGGTGACGGCTATTACGATACCGAGGATGGCAGCATTGTATTGTACCAGTTGAATAATTTGGGCAAGAAAGTGCTGGTGGAGAAAGCCGCGCTGGTGCCTGCAGGCAAAACCGAGGCCTTGCGCATACGAAATTTCTTTTTTTCGGCTGATGGTGGCAAGGTGCTTATTTATACCAATACCCAAAAAGTATGGCGTTATGATACCCGCGGGGATTACTGGCTGCTAGACATTGCCTCCAAACAATTGCGGCAGGTGGGGGCAGGGTTGCCAGCATCGTCGCTGATGTTTGCCAAATTCTCCCCCGACGGGCAAAAAATTGCCTATGTAAGCGCATACAATGTGTACATGGAAGATGTTGCCACCGGCAAAAGCAGGCAGCTTACGTTTGATGGTACCCGTACCTACATCAACGGTACGTTTGATTGGGCCTACGAGGAGGAATTTGACTGCCGCGATGGTTTTCGTTGGAGCCCCGACAGCAAGAAAATTGCTTTTTGGAACATTGACGCACATGCCACCAAGCAGTATTTAATGATTAACAATATCGACTCCATTTACCCTTTTGTAAACCCTGTGGAATATCCGGTGGCGGGGGAGCCGCCCAGCCCCTTTAAAATTGGGGTGGTGGATATTGAGGGCACCAAAACCACTTGGATGAACATACCTACCGACCCCGTGCTGCAATCGTACGTACCGCGCATGGAGTGGGCTGCCAACAATGAAGAGCTTGTGATACAGCACCTAAACCGCAAACAAACCGAAAGCGATGTGATGCTTTGCAATGTGGCCACGGGGGAATCTAAAATCGTTTTTCATGAAACAGACCCAGCAGGCTGGATTGATATTGCCAGTTCTTGGAGCCGCAATTACCGCTATGGCGGCTGGGATTGGCTGGCCAAAGGCAAGGAATTTGTATGGGCCACCGAAAAAGACGGCTGGCGCCACCTATACCGCATTGGCCGGGACGGCAAAACCATAAAGCTGATTACCACAGGCAATTACGATGTGATGAACATAAATGCCATTGACGAGCAAAGCGGGTATGTGTATTTTTCTGCCTCACCCGATAACGCTACCCAGCAATATCTGTACCGTACCAAGCTGGATGGCAGTACAAGCCCCGAACGGCTTTCGCCAGCCAACCAAAACGGTACGCACGATTACGAAGTATCACCCACGGGCAAGTTTGCCTTCCATTCGTTTAGTAATTACTATACACCAAACGCCGATGAGGTAGTTTCTCTGCCTAGCCATAAGTCCACTGATGGTGATAACATCAACAAAAAAGTGGCCGCGGCGGATAAAAGTAAGTCGAACATTAGCTTTTTTACCGTAAAAACTGCCGACGGGGTTGAGATGGATGCTTGGATGGCCAAACCCGCCAATTTTGACAGCACCAAAAAATACCCGGTGGTTTTTTATGTGTACACCGAACCTGCCGGGCAAAATGTAAAAGATGAGTATGGTGTTACAGAAAACCGGTTGTATAACGGCAGCATGGCCAACGACGGCTATATTTATATATCCATAGACAACCGTGGAACGCCCTGCCCCAAAGGGCATGATTGGCGTAAAAGCATAAGCCATAAAATTGGGCTGCTGAATATTAACGACCAAGCCAAAGCTGCTGCAGAAATATTAAAATGGCCTTATGTGGACACCAGCCGTGTGGCCGTATGGGGCTGGAGCGGTGGCGGCTCGGCAACGCTTAACCTTATGTTTCAGCACCCGGAGATATATAAAACAGGCATTGCCATTGCAGCGGTGGGTTACCAGCTTACCTACGACAATATTTACCAAGAGCGTTATATGGGCTTACCCCAGGAAAGCAAGGCTGACTTTATTAAGGGCTCGCCCATTACCTATGCCAAAAACCTGCAGGGCCATTTGTTATACATACATGGCACCGGCGATGATAATGTGCATTACGAAAACGCTGAACTGTTATTGAATGAATTGATTAAGGATAACAAAGTGTTTCAGTTTATGGCCTACCCCAACCGTACCCACAGCATTTCTGAAGGGCAGGGTACACGCAGGCACCTAGCTAGCTTGTATACCGACTACCTACGCCAATATTGCCCTCCGGGAGGAAGGTAAGCAGGCGTTGTATCATTAAGTTTTTGATCGGCCGGCCCAGACAATGGGCCGGCTTTTTATTGGATAACCTATCAGCCATAAGCGGTTGTAACTGCCCCCGCCTTTGCCAGTTCTCTCCCATTATTTGTGGTATAGTGTTCAA
>Ga0208741_10000916_pt1 | contig 12903 bp, 12 predicted proteins | sample CryBogCBE03Jun09_FD_184576 | JGI IMG/M metagenome (GOLD analysis project Ga0208741, IMG submission 184576) | Freshwater microbial communities from Crystal Bog, Wisconsin, USA - CBE03Jun09 (SPAdes) | ecosystem: Environmental > Aquatic > Freshwater > Lake | place: Crystal Bog, Wisconsin, USA...
TATAGTTTTGAATATGAGGAGTACACTTCGGTAGATGATTTGTCACCTGCCGATGCCCTATTAGTGGAAGGTGCCAGAAAAGCAACTAAACTGGCTTATGCGCCGTATTCCAACTTCTTGGTTGGAGCTTATGCCGAACTCAATTCGGGCGAGTTTGTGGTGGGAAGCAACCAGGAGAACGCGAGTTATCCTGTTGGCATCTGTGCCGAGCGTGCTTTGATGGCCTCTGCGGCACAATTGTTTCCGAATGAACCTATCAAAAGCATGGCCATCAGTTATCATCATATCAATGGGGCTAGCAATATTCCCCTTAGCCCTTGTGGTATGTGCAGACAGGCTTTGCAAGAATACGAAGGCCGTGTGCATCAGCCAATCAGGTTATTGCTGAGTGGTCTGGAAGGTAAGGTCTTGGTAGTAAAACAATCTAGCATGTTGCTCCCGTTTTCTTTTAGCGGCGACGCGTTAAAATAAGGTTTTCAACACCGAGAAACAAAGGGACATCATATACATAGAAGTCTATGTGTATGATGTCCCTTTGTTTTTGTGTCTCACAATTCGTTTCATTTCCTTATCAAATCAATCCTTAGAATTATATTAATGCCCTAGCCAATTATAAACACGTACTTTCAGCCAAAATAAATGCGCTATGGCAGTATCAATCAGCATCCCACCAAATCCAGATTACCGCAAGCACATACAAATGGCGCTTTCATTTATTCTCGCCAATATCGTTGTCGATATCACCTTTGAAGAGAAAATTATCAGTTTAGATGGGCTTGCAAACTACGATTCCATAGCGAAATTGAACACCAGGCTTTCAGTGGCAAAGCCAAATAAGCCATTTAAGATAATTGAAAAAGAATTATACATCTTTTATATCTGCTTCATCTTAATGAACAAAGTATTGGTTAGTAAATGCGATGATCTTGTTGCAAAAGAGTTTATAAAACTGCTTCCTGATGACCACTTTTTCAAGGATTTCAACGATTTTAGGGATGATATGATCCGTGTAAATTCTCGCGTTATCAACATCACCGAAACAACCCATGATAAGCCCAAAGATCTGGAAGCAATCCGAAATAAATTGGCTGAGATAAATCTTGATTAGCGGAATTGGCAAAGCTAAATTAGTCACTTATTCCTACCCCAGATGCTTCAACGCTTCCCGTTTACTTAATGGAGAAAGTGCATGGTTGCCTACAAATTCCAATACCCATCCACTGTTTACTTTGGCGTATTCTCTCAATGCCCAACCAATTGCTTTCCGTACAAAAAACTCCTTGCTATCGGCTAGATGTAGTATATGTTTTGCGAGTAATTCGCGGTTAGTTTTTCCTTTGTATGCTTTTTGAAAAATGATGCTACTGCGTTGAAGCCAGATGTTATCGCTCTCATTCCAACGACCGGCTATTTGTATTGAAGCTGGAAATTTATCAAAATACTTGCTCACACAATCACTGTTTAGTCCATCCACACTATCCCACCAACTGTGGTTTACAAGGCAATATTCTATGAGTTCGATGGTGTTTTGCTGCCATAGCTTGTGATAATAAGCTAGCGTCTGAATCCCTGCATAGTGATATTCGCGTTCATCCATCTGCCAAAGTAGCAGGACTGACTTGTTCACTGTTTCGAGGTCGGGGAGGGGATTACTTCTAAGTAATAGCTTGGTAAGTTCTCTTCGGTCGGCCGTCCATATCCCTATAAAATCAAAGTGATTCTTCATGTAAGCCTTGTTCTTGATGGCTTGTTCTGGATTCCTTTTTTCCTCGAAAAGGACTTGTAAGTTTTCAATAAAGTTGTTGACTATATCCATACTTTTTGTTGGGTTTACGACCTGTTTAAGTGATGATACTTATATTCTAATATTTTATTGCGCCTAAAAATTATTGTAGTTCGTTTCTACAGAATAGGGAGAAATACTTCCGCCATCATACACCTTGCACTGCCCCCGCCATTTGTTTCGATGGTAGAGATGTCGCTATGAAGGATGGGGTTGAAGGATTCTATGGTTTTTAACTGATTATCATTTAGACTATTATAGGCCTGTGTACTCATCACCAGAAACTTCTCTCCTTTGTTATTCTTTACCTGCAGCATATTGCCTGCAAAGTGATTGAGTTGATGGTAAGTAATATCAATAATCTTTTTTCCGCTACTCTCCAATACTTTCACTACATATTGCCTCTCAAAGTCTTCGGTGATAGATGCCAGACAGATAACCACATAGTCATCCGCCACACACATCATTACATTGGTATGATAGATGGGGCTGCCACTTTCGTCATTAGCCGTAAAAGTGATGGGGGTGTAGTTCATCGATTTACTGAACTCACGCAATACAAACTTGTTAGTGCGTTGAGACAAACACGCGTAAGCTATCTGATTGCCTCTATCCAATACCATACTTCCTGTTCCTTCCAGATAAGTCTGGTTATTCTCATACACCGAGAAATCGATGGTGTACTTCACAACGAACTTTTGTTCGATGGCTTCCAGCACGTGTGGCTTCCTTTCCAATCGTCTGTTGGTAGCAAACATGGGGTACAAACAGATAGTACCATCCGAATGAAAGGAAATCCAGTTATTAGGAAAGATAGAATCGGGCGTATGTGGTTCAGGTGTATCCTGTACCACTGTTACATCAATACCATTCGATTTAAGCTTTTCCACAAACGCATCAAACTCAGACAATGCTTTGGTTTGTACGCTTTCACTGTCTGAAGGAGCAACTTGAAAGGCATTATTTACCGCCGTCTCAGCATTATAAGCAAAACGGGAAGGTCGTATCATTAATAAGTGAGAAGTCATCGCAAGGCGTAAGTTATAAGTCATAAGTAAATTATTTGAAAACTAAAATTATGTGCATAGTAAGCATTGCAAGAAATCAGCAAAGAAGAGATGACACTACTTCCTTGCTTACTTATGACTTACGACTATCTCGTCTCTTAAAAGTGGCATACTCATACAGTGGAAGCCACCTCTTGCTCTTGAAAGTTCTGCAGAGGGCATTAATATTACGGTATCAGTAATTATTTCTATGTCTATGGTACCTGCTTCCAATCCTTTCACCAATTCTTTTGCTTTTATTACCTTGAAGCCGTTAGCAGCAAAGGCATCAGTTGTTTTATTGTTACGGTCATAAGCTAAAACTACTCCTTCTTTCAAGGCTAATAAGTTGCAACTGTCGGTCCATTGTTCTCTGGCACTGTATGGGAATTCGTTGTTGCCACTGAATATGATTTTTACTTCACCCGTGCAACCAAGGTCAGTCTTGCTAATGTCAATCAACAGTTCTTCCAAACTTTCAAAGGCTTTAGGTTCTTCGGGATTATTCTTATTAAACTGAAGAATCTTTATTTTCTCCTCCTTCTTTACTTCCAATATCCGTTCGATGGCGTCTTCATCTTCGTGCTTTACCGCTTTGGTAGAGAAGTTGCCGAGCATCACCCACACATCCCTTTTCACTTGGGTAAACACAGTGTCAATATGCATATAATCCCTTTTCTTAGGAATCTTTACAATAGTCACTTTATCTACAATGCCCTTCTCGAACATGGTATTGGTAATCTTAGCTGCCGCTTCAGAGCTGGTACGTTCGCTCACACCAACCAATAAATGATTACTACTTACCACCATAATGTCGCCACCTTCCAGTGTAACCTTCTTGTCGTCTTCTTCTTTTGGTAATAAAAAGCTGTACTGACTATCCGACAATTCTATAATGTTGTTGTGATAATCGGCAAAGAGTTTATGGTTGAAGAAGATATATTTAGCCAGCAACGCTTCTCTCGTCCTAGCTTTCTTAGCAGGTTTATTAAGCAATACATAGTTGTTGATAGTAATGCCGATGTCCCTCGTGAAGATGAAGTTAGGGATTGGCGCAAACAACAATTGCTTTTCCTTAGAAGTGCCAGAGACAAACGTGGTCGCCAGTTCTTTTGCGGTGTAAGCCAACAACTCTTTATGGGTAGAATAAGTACAGCCTTCTATAGCACACACTGCCGATACCAGTTCTATTTTGATGCTCGTATCTTCCAGCACTTCTGCCAAAAGCCACTGTAGTTCTATTACTTTATCACTTTTAAAGAAGTCCTCATGACCAGGTTTATAGAAGTTACGTTTGTTGTCGGCAGCATCTATGTCTTTCAACTTCCCTTTAATCTTCTCCGGGTCAAGGAAGTACAATAGTATTTTGGTATAGTAATCGTACTCGTATTTACGTATCGTTTCTAGGTGAACAATGTCTTCAAACAACCAGTCTTGTGCTTTGGATGGCACTACTTTCCCTAAGCCACTGTCAGGACTATGCACCAACAATCTTCTCAATCTTCCTACTTCGGAAGTAACGGATACTTTATTCATAGTTTCTTTGTTAGTTATGAGTATGAAATATGAGTGATGAGTAACTGTTGAAGAGTCATATTTCATATTCTCTCTAATTTAACTGGTATAAATCGTACAAACATCTCCTCCTTATACCAGTCTTCCTTTTTTGTTTTACGAATCACCTCAGCATGTTCGTGCATTTTGTATGCAAAGTTCTTCATGTCAGCCTTGCTGTTCCACACACTTAACGTTGCCTGTTTAAGAAAAGGAACTTCACCAATCCCCAGAGAGGTAATCAACCCTTCTGCACCAGCCATTTGTTTGGCAACTCCATCCACATTACTCCAGAAGGCTTTCAGTTTACTTAGTCGTATAGTTGCTCTTGTAAGCACTGCAATACTACCTTCATAATCAGTTTGCTTGGGTAATTTACCAAAAACTTCTTTGCCATCCCAGCTACCGTGACCTTCTATGGGCTGTAAAGTAAGGGTAGAAACTTGAGCTTTAAAAAAATGAATCCAACGATTGACGAAAGCAGGCACAGTGGGAGAGGAACTTTCGTGTACTAATAATATAGCCCATTGGTTCCAATCTGGATGTTTATCAAACGTTCCGTTTTTGCCACAGCCCATCAGTTTGTAGAAGGAAATGTTTTTGTTGAGGAATAAAGGGAAGTGAAACAATGCCATCGAAAGTACACCCACAAAGCCGCCATATCTGGGATAACGAATGATGGTGAGAGTGCAAATCATTGGGTAAAAATAAGTGGAATTGGTTTGTGAATACAGAATAGAAACAATGATTAATACAATAAGGTTCACTTTTAGAACAAAGTGGAGGGGACATAATTATGCTATTACCTATTTGAGTTGTATTTCTGTGAGACAAAACTTCATTTAAGGTTGCAGTTACTGATGAGTTTGACTTATACTATCCCCCACCACATGATGATTTGAAACTTTTAGATTGTTGTGAAACCTTGATTTTTATCATTGAAGTTGTTTAAACTTTTATTTTCCTAGCAAATAATGTGATTAATGCCATCCATTATAATCCAACCAAGTTTCTATTCTTTTTTCATATCTAATTATTAAAGCCCAGATTCTCTACACTTTAAAAAGGAATAATTAAATGACGCACTTTATCTTCTATGATGATTCCCACTTTTTTTGCTTTTTTAGACGAAATTGTTAACTGTTGGGAATCAGTTTTGTTGCCTAAATAAGTTTAAGCAACTTGATAAATAAACTATAAGCAACATCAAATAAACCTCACCCAACTGCAAATGTGGCACATCGAAAGTCAAATAAACCCTAGGAATATCAAATAAACCCCACCCGACTGACAGGGTAGCATACAATTGGAACAATAGAGCTTAGTTAACTTCGAATAGATGGCATCAATACTCAAATAAAACACAGGTATTTTACCTCGCTTCAACCTAAAGAGGATTGACTTAACGTGAGTTCGGGTTAAGCTGCGAGTTTAAGTTGGTTTGAATGTTCCATTTTTATGTTTAGGGAAGGTGACTTGTCCTAAAATATCTATGGCTTTATCCCGCAACATAAGGGTGTATTTTAGTGATAAAATGGTGGTACATTATATCCTCTGGTTTACACCTTTTTCTTTATTTCTTATCCCAAACTCTCATTAATTGGCATCTTTATCATACATAAACTACAAGTAATAAGCTAAGGTATGTTGATCATTTGCCTCACTTAACCTTTTAAGTCGTACATTACACTGCTTACAATCTTTGTTGAGAAAAAAAAGTAGGTGTATTATTTCTTAAATTAATAGGGACAACATGAAGAAAGACACCAAATCTACCATTATAATAGCAGATGCAGACACAGCATTTGCCGATTCTATCGAAAAAAGTCTGGAAAATAGCAACTATTTTGTAATTAATAAAATTCCTAAACGAAGAGATTTAATAAATTTGCTGATGGAGACCGCCCCAGATATAGTTATCATAGACTATGATTTGTCGCAAGACATTAAGGGAGATGCTATCATGGAAATCCGTCGAAGAAATCCATTGCAAAAAATGTTGATGATGAGCTACTACGCCAATCTAGAAGTGTTTGAGTTTTGCATGGAATATAGCGTAAATGGACTTGCGACAAAAGACAGTAATAAAAGTGAGCTTCTCGAAGCACTTAAAATAGTAGAGGATGGTGGATTTGCCCTGCCTACACCACACAAAACTGCAGAAGAAGTAATAGCCGAAAAACCACCTGAACTAAATGCTCTAGGGCGAAAATTAAAGATTACTTTGAGGGAGATGCAGATTCTCAAGTTCCTGATTGATGGAAAAACCAGTAAACAGATAGCAAAAGCGCTTTACAGGACGGAAGCAGATATCGACAGTTATTGCGATGGGCTTTTGAGTAAGGTTGGCGTTTCTCAGATGAACCATTTACTATCTTACGCCACCAACCTGCTTTTTTAAACAAATGGCTTTTTCTGTTGCGATAGTAGTTTATTGACAGAGACGTTTAGTTCGAATCCAATAAGCAAAATCAGGGAATTCAGGTTAATCAATAACATGATAATCAAAACAGTTCCAATAGACCCATAGACCCGATTGTAACTTGCAAAGTGATTTACCCAATAGCTAAACAATAAAGTAGTAATTAGTGTAAGTGAAGTAGCCAATATAGAACCTGCGGTAACCAAGGGCCAACGTGTATGCACAGACGGTGCGAACTTGTATACCAAAGCAATTACATAAAACAAAAAGAAAATCAGGATAATCCATCTTATAGCATCCCACCAAGGCAAGTCTGCCTTTCTTCTCATGTGAAAGATTCTCTTTAGTAAAGCTTCCATCTGATTGTGTCCGATAAGAAAAGTTGTGGAGATAATTACCACCAAGATAAGGATGGCAGTTAGTATAATGGCACGCCAGCGTCTATGCAAAAAGAAAACCTTTTTCTCTTGAATTGACTTGTCAAAAGTTCTGATGATACCCATTACGGCATTGGAAGAGTAATACATGAGTAAAATGAAGCCGAAAGAGAATACACCTTGGTGTTTAATGAGTAAGCTATGCAAGATATCTTTAATGAGATTATAGGTACTTGAGTTGGGGGCAATATCCTTGAAAAGGGACATTATTTGTGCATCGAAGTTATTTGATTCGGGTAGATAGGGGATGATGGAAAACAAAAAAAGTAAGGCTGCTGGTAATGCCATGATAAGGTTGAATGAAATGGCAGCGGCTCTTTCTGCTAGACCAACATTTTTTATCTGTTTGAGGAACTCAATAAACACTTCATATAAAGTTAAGCTAGTGGCACTTGGCATGGCAATACGCTTGCTTTTTGTTACCAAATAAGCGATAGGCGGAAAGCTTATGAATGCGTTTTCAAATTTTGTCACTACTCTTTACTTTGTTTCTTAGCTAGATACTCATTTAATGCTTGCTGGTATTGCTTTGCATATTGACTATGCTCTGCAAAGTTGCTACTGAAGTTGCTATAGCCACTAAAGTCGGGCTTTGCAACAAAGTATAGGTAAGAAGTTGCAGGCGCATTCAACACCGCATCAATGCTGCTCACGCTAGGCGTACAAATGGGGCCTGGGGGTAGGCCCTTATTCTTGTATGTATTATAAGGGGATACCACAGAAAGATGCTGGAAAAGAATTCTTTTAAGTGAGAAATCTCTTAAAGCAAACTTGATGGTTGGATCAGCCCCCAAATTCATTCCTTTATGATATCTGTTGATGTAAACGCTTGCTATTTTCCCTTTGTCGGCTTCCATATTGGTTTCTTCTTCTACAATGGAGGCAAAGGTGTAAATCTCTTTGGGAGTAAAGCCCAATGCCTTCGCTTTATCTAAACGATTGTCTTCCGCCCAAAAAACATCGCTAGCAGCTTTTAACCGCTCTAGGATTTTATCTAATGGCGTTCCCCAATAAAACAAATAGGTGTTGGGGACGATGATTGTTGCTATTGTATTGGTATCAATAGAGAATGCTTTGAGCGAATCGTTGCTTGAAAAGAATTGCAAGGCAGCGGCAGAGTCGGTAGAGAAGTTTTTGCCAATCAGCTTCGCAAAATCCTCGTTGGTCCTAAACTTATTGATAACGAGCCTTACTTGTACTTGTCTGTTGTTGCGTAACATCCGGGAAATAGTAAGGATGTTATCTTTTTTCCTGACCTCATATTTGCCGGGGCGTAATTTTGTCCACACATTCAACTGGTCTGCTACCAATGAAAAAGCCCAACCATTGGTGATAATTCCTTTTTGTTTTAATAAGTCTACAACCTCGTCTTTATTTGTTTTGCCTTCTTCTATAACAAAAGACTTTGTCTTTTCATCAAAATTAGTTGCAGACGCAAGTAGGATATAAGCTGAAATAGCTAGTAATAAAACCAAGGAGAGTATCAGGAAACGTACTGTCTTTTTCATTGCAGAGAATAAACAAAAATCCCCGTTAAGTTGCGACTTAGCGGGGATTAAATTAGGTTAAATAAAGATTATTTTTTTAGTGGTGCTGGTGCAGTTGTATTTACTTTTTGTAGTAGGGAGTTATCAACTGAACTAGTTCCTCCTTTTAAGAACAATGTAGACGTTAATGCCAAAACAGCAATGATGCCTGCAAACAACCAAGTTCCTTTTTCAAGAACATCAGTAGTTTGTTTAACGCCCATTGTGTTGTTGCTCAAACCGCCAACATTACCTGATAAACCACCACCTTTAGGATTTTGAACCAATACTACAAAGCCCAAAGCCACAGAAGCCAAAACAATTAATGCTAGAAATAAATAAACCATAATAAGAATTTAGATTCCTTTTAGTTGTTGAATCTTGTTTGCAAAATAAGTGGATTTTGAAGGATCTAAAAAACTTAATTTTATATATAGCTGAATTGCTTTGTTTACCTTCCCTTGTTTGATGAAGACATCCGCCATCGTTTCAGTCACAATTTCTTTTGCTTCGATAGATGTTTTAGCAATATTTTGTATTGCTTTTTCTAATTCAGGGTCAGTACCTAAATCTTGTGGATTCGGGTCTGTTTTCTTAATTTGCTTCAACCAGTCAGTAAACCTACGCATCTGCACAGTAAGTTTATCTTGAGGCATCTTGGTAAGATCTATTTTGATTCCTTGCGAAGCGAAATAATCAATTGTATGTAAATTGTGTTCATTCTCAAACTCAAACTTGGAGTTTTCTTCCACTGGCTTCTTGAAACCTTCCAGCTGTGTAGAAATTATGGAAGAAATATTATTTGTATAGTCTGTGTCGTCAGCGTCACCTGCTTCTTCACTTTGTTCCTGCTCTTTTGCAAAAGCCTCACTTAAAGATACGGTGTCATTGGGTATATGCTCGGAGGCTTCCTCACTAAAACCCTTGAAAGAATAGGAAGGGATAGGCGTTCCGGTAAGTTGATGCGTTTCTGTCGTTTTTGTTTCCTCTTGTTCTGTTTCAGTTACGTGGGGGGCAATTGTTGATTCTACTGCTGGTTCTTCTTCTGCTTCCTTAATAACAGGAACTGGCCTACTCACATAAATGGAAGAACTAGGTTCGAGAGATGCTGAATGTTCTTCAGTTGCAGGTTCATTTTTTATTGCGGGAGTTATAAATGAAAAGGAGGGTATTCTACTTGAACTGACTACAGAAGCGATTGGCTCTTTTAGTATACTTGGAAACTTAGGCAAATGAATCTCTTTCTTTTCAGCAGTAGCCTCATCGTTGGATGTATTATTGGCTAGTATTCCTTTTACGGCTTCTAAAGTAGGCACTTCGATATCACTGTTTGTATTTGTAAACAGGGTACTATAATCGAATGGGATATCGTCATTAAGAGGAATGCCTTTATCTGGCTCATATTCAATGACTTCATCACCGATTTCTTCCGTTTCGGGATGAGCGTTCACTTCCTTTTCTTCTTCTTCCTCTTCGTGGGGATGATAGTTTTTTGATCCTATCAGTGAGGTAGGAAAAATACTCTCTTCTTTGCTTTCTATTGCTTGCTGAATAAGGGGTTCTACTTCTGCCAAATGTAAATCAGGTACGGCGACCTCTTTTTCATTCAACAGATAATTCAGCCATACCTGATTGCTGAAATACAAGGATGCTTTTTGTAATTGGTATTCGTAATTGTAACTACGTTCTTTCTTTTGCTTCAAGGCAAGCAGAAACTGAGCAGGGGAGAAGAAAGGATATTCTTTAACAATTGCGGAAATTTCATCCACATTAGTACTGCTTAGCTGACTATTACCTGTTATGTGATATAAAATTTCTTCTGTTGCCATAGAGCGGATAAAAATAGATAATAATTACCAATTCGAGAATATACGGTTAAAGATTTCGTCTGTTACACTTCTGATAATCTCATCTTGCAGCTGAGTCTCGGCTTGTTGCAAAGACAAATTGGCTGAAAAGTCGAAGTTACGATTGATATCGTATTCATCCGTTTTGTTATCCACAGTGTTCTTCACAACAAGATGTACACCAACGTTCAACCTGTTACTTGTGGCTTGTGTCGCAGAAATAGAAGCAGTAGATACTGAATAATCTGATATGTAGCCACTTATCTGCAAATTGGCGTCGTCATTATTAGTTCGTGTGAGTTTTGTCTGACTAACAATTTTTTGCTGCACCTTATCTGTTAACATTGGACTCAATTGCGGGTTGATATATCGTGCCTTGTTCTCGAAGAAGCCAATTTTAATTGTTTTTATTTTGGTATAGTCAATTGATACATCCTTAAAGGAGTACACCCCACAAGAAGAGATTACCACCGCCATCAGCGCTGAGCTTATTAATACAAGTTTCAATGTTATTCCCCTTCTAGTCATATTCTGTCTTTGCAAGTATTACAGTTACAAATCATCTATATCATATTCTTTTAACTTTCTATATAAGGTACGCTCACTGATGCCAAGCTCTATACTGGCATCTTTACGTTTACCCTTATGCTTTTTCAATGCTTTAATAATGAGCTCCTTCTCAATTACCATGATATTTAATGTCTCCTCAATTTCTTCGTGGTGTAGTATGTCATCATCCTTAAGTAGAACCGGTTGTCCATTAGGTGATTGAATGTATGTAGGCTGAGGGTTTGGGTGTCCTACTTTAGTATGATTTATAATAGAGGTGCTATCATGGCCATCCAAATGAAAATCATTTGTTAGGCTTTCCTTGGCAAAACTTGCTGCTGCACCTGCCAAAGATGGATTCTGTAAGATCTCTACAAACATCTTTTTTAGTTCCGTAACATCTTTTTTCATATCGAAGAAAAGTTTGTACAATATCTCACGCTCATTGGAAAATTCACTTTGATGCGCCGCTTCACTTGCTAACATCGGCATCCTGTTACCAGTTTTCTCAGGTAAGAACTTCTTTAATGCTGAACCATTAATGGTGATGCTGGTACTTAAAACAGAAATCTGTTCAGCTAAGTTTTTCAATTCTCGAACGTTGCCGGGAAACGGATAGTTGACTAACATGTTTTTTGCTTCTTCATCCATTTGAACGGGTGTAGTTTTGTATTTCTCTGCAAAATCGACTACAAACTTCCTGAACAGTAGCAAAATGTCTTCTTTCCTGTCTCTTAGGGCGGGCATTCTGATGGGAACGGTGCTTAACCTGTAATACAAATCCTGGCGGAAACGTCCTTTCTCTGCAAACTCTAGTAGCTCGCGGTTAGTTGCCGCTATAACACGTACATCTGTTTTCTGCACTTTGGAGGATCCTACCCTTATGAACTCGCCTGTTTCCAATACCCGCAACAATCTTGCTTGTGTACCCAATGGCATTTCACCTATTTCATCCAAAAAAATTGTCCCACCATTTACAGTCTCAAAATAGCCTTTTCTGCTTTCAACGGCGCCGGTAAAAGCTCCTTTTTCATGTCCAAACAATTCACTATCTATTGTTCCCTCGGGTATAGCGCCACAGTTCAACGCGATGAATGGGTTATGTTTTCTGGTAGAAGAAGCGTGTATTATCTGAGAAATTACTTCTTTACCAACACCACTTTCCCCTACAATCAATACAGTCAGATCTGTCGCGGCAACCTGCACTGCCGTATTTAATGCAAAATTCAGGGCAGGTGCGTTACCTATAATGCCAAACCTATTTTTAATACTTTGTAAGTCCATTGTTACTTTTTATCCAGTTTATGCTATTATTTCTCCTATCAATGTAGCTCTTGTGCAATCGTTCACCTTCACCATCACATAGTCCCCTTTCTTAAAATTATGATTGCCTTTTGGAAAAACGACCGACTTGTTATGTTCACTTCTACCTGTATGAGCTAGTTCACTTTTCTTGCTATCCCCTTCAATAAGAATCTTGAACGTCTTTCCTATATCATTCAAGTTGCCGGCAGTAGAAAGTTTGCCTTGCATATCCACCACTTCCTGCAATCTTCTTTTCTTTATTTCCAGAGGAACGTCATCTTCAAACCTCTTTGCAGCCAATGTGCCAGGGCGTTCACTATAAAAGTACATATAGCTCATGTCGTATCCGCAATATTCCATTACCTCAAGCGTCTCTTGATGGTCTTCTACTGTTTCGGTGCAAAAACCTGTGATGATGTCAGCGGTGATAGTAC
>Ga0208741_10000920_pt1 | contig 12859 bp, 8 predicted proteins | sample CryBogCBE03Jun09_FD_184576 | JGI IMG/M metagenome (GOLD analysis project Ga0208741, IMG submission 184576) | Freshwater microbial communities from Crystal Bog, Wisconsin, USA - CBE03Jun09 (SPAdes) | ecosystem: Environmental > Aquatic > Freshwater > Lake | place: Crystal Bog, Wisconsin, USA...
GCTTGGCGGTAGCATGAAAGCCGACGCGGTAAAGGAAGGCATTGGCGAAAAGCAATACCAAATGCTATTACAAGCCAAAAAGCTACAACAAATGTTTGGCATAACCCAAACTAGGCTGCCGTTTGAGTTTGATGTTAGGTAGGTTTGTTGGGCCAAGTGCCAGCGATTGGTTTTTACCATGTTTCACCAAGGCTGCATGATTAATTTTTCAGCACAAGTAGGGCTGCAACACTAAATAATAAAATAGCTTTGCGCCACTAATTACAAATATGGCGGATAAATATAACCAGTTTAGGGCAATGCTCTCTATTACGAAGGCGAGTTTAAAAGCCACCTTCCGCAGCCCATCCTCGGTAGCTTTCGGTTTCGGGTTTCCTTTGATATTTATTTTGGTGTTTGGTTTTATCGGCGGCAGCGGTGTAATATCGGTTGATGTGGGCTTTGATAAAAATACAGATACCAGCAGCAAGGCTTTTGTAGTATTGAAGCACATGCCAGGCCTGAATTTTTTGGAGGAGCCTGATGCTGTTTTGCAGGAAAAGCTAAGCAAAGGTGATGTTGCCGTGCTTATTACCATTGTAAAAAATGCGCCAGGTGCCTACCCCGCTTACACCATACACCTTAAAACATCCGGGGCGGTTAACCAACAAAATGTGCAAACGGTTAGAAGCATCATCACATCTTCGCTGTATATGCTGGAGGCCAACTCCTTTAAAGAAACCACCATCGACCCCAACGTTGAAACCATACCCGGCCGCGTGTACAAACGTATCGATTTTATCTTACCCGGCCAGTTGGGTTTTTCGTTGCTGAGTGCCGGTGTTTTTGGTGTGGCATTCCTGTTTTTTAACCTGAGGCAGCAGTTGGTGCTTAAACGGTTTTTCGCCACCCCCATCAGCCGCCCGTATATTGTACTGGGGGAGGCATTAAGCCGGGTTACCTTCCAAATGATTACCGCTGTAATCATCATCGTAATTGGGGTGGTATTTTTTAAGTTTACGCTGGTGCACGGGTTTGCCACTTTTGTACAAATGATGATCTTAAGCTTTTTGGGGCTGCTTGTTTTTATGGGTTTTGGCTTTATTGTGAGCAGCATTGCAAAAAACGAAAGCACCATACCACCGTTTGCCAATATTTTCACCTTCCCGCAGTTGTTGCTGTCGGGTACGTTTTTCCCGATTGACCTTTTTCCCAAATGGCTACAATTTTTGTGCAACCTGCTGCCGCTTACCCATTTTAACAATGCCATGCGGGCCATTTCGTTTGAGGGGGCCAGCATATTAACCAGCTGGCAAGATGTTGGGGCCTTGCTTATTTGGGGCGTAATTTTATACGGTATTGCAATTAAGGTATTTAAATGGGATTAGCCCACACACCCCATCACTGACAGCTTTTAAAAAAAACACTTTATGCGCGTAGCTAAATTGGGCTTTATAAGCATTATTGTATTTTCATTACTCATAACGGGTATCGGGGCATTGTTCCCCTCTATTATATTGGTATCGCGGGCAGTTAACATCAACAAGCCTGTGGACAGTGTTTCGCCCTATGTGGATGATTTTAACAAATGGAATTTATGGATGGAAGGGGCCAAGGCCGATGACCTGAAGGTGTTTGTTAAAGACAGCGCCCACGCCATCTTCGGCACCACCATCATAACCCTGCAAAGCAAACAAAACCATGTGTGGCGCTACGAGTGGAAACAAGGTGGGGCCAAGGAAATATCCACCCTGCGTGTAACGCCCCAAACCAATGGCTGCATGGTGCAATGGGAGTACGAGCAGCATTTGGATTGGTACCCTTGGGCAAAATTTGCCAGCATGATGAATGATAAGATTATAGAGGAATCGCTGGAAAAAAACCTAGCCAACCTAAAGCTGGTGGCCGAGCATTAACGGCCCAGCCCGCCTATAATATCCGTTAGCAGATGGTATATTTTTTCCAATTCTTCTTTTTTAGTGCAATAAGGCGGCATAATGTACACCGTGTTGCCCAACGGCCTAAGGTAAACCCCCTTGGCCATGCTTGCCTGGGTTATAACACTGCTAATAGTGTTCAGGTAGCCATCCTTGCCGCTGCTTATTTCAAAGGCCAATATAGTACCAAGGCAACGTACGTTCTTTATACCATCCCTGCCGGCGAGTGTGGCTGCAAATAAGCTATTTTGTTGGCTAAGCCAGGCAATTTGGCCCAAACAATCCGGCTGCATCAACAAATCTAAACTGGCCAAGGCGGCGGTGCAGGCCAAGGGGTTGGCCGTAAAGGAATGCCCGTGGAAAAAAGTTTTGTATTTGTCGTCGTTTACAAAAGCCTCGTATATGCGGCTGTTGCAAGCCGTTACCCCCAGTGCCATCGTACCGCCCGTTAGCCCCTTGCTCAGGCAAATTATGTCAGCCTTTTCGGCCAAATACTCGCCTGCAAATAGTTTACCGGTGCGGCCAAAGCCCGTCATCACCTCATCGGCAATACAAACAATGCCCTGCTGCTTAACATGCGCCAGCAGCTCATCCATATACTGGGCGGTGTACATTTTTATACCGCCGGCCCCCTGTACCAAGGGTTCGTACATAAATGCCGCAATATTGCCAGCCTCCCCGGCCACAATTGCTTTTAAGGCTTGTATGTTCTCTGCATCGGGTGTGTCAATAAAAACCACCTCAAACAACAGCCCATGAAAAGCCATGGTAAAAACGCTGCGGTCGCTCACGCTCATGGCCCCAAACGTATCGCCATGGTAGGCATCTTTAAAAGCCAATATTTTGGTACGCTGTGTTTGGCCTTGGTTCCACCAGTACTGTAGGCCCATTTTAAGTGCCACCTCGGTACTGGTTGAGCCATTGTCGCTATAAAACACTTTGGTAAAATTGCCCGGCAACAAGGGCAGCAGCCGTTCCGCCAACTCAACCGCCGGTTGGTGCGTGAACCCGGCAAAAATTACCTGCTCCAGTTGCAATGCCTGCCGGTACAACTTTTCGGCAATATAAGGGTGCCCGTGGCCATGCAGGTTAACCCACCAACTGCTTATGGCATCCACATAACTGTTGCCCGCTTCGTCAAACAACAAAGTACCCTCACCTTTTACCACGGCTACCGGGTTATCCATATTTTTTTGCTGGGTAAACGGGTGCCAAATATATTCCCTGTCTTTTTCAATCAATGTCATGGCGGCAAAGATACCCCCTCCATCCCCTAAAGGGGGAACTCGAAAACAGGTTTATTTTATTCCGTTCAAGTTAAACGGCAATCAGTACACAAGGATATCCCCTATAGAACTTACCCTCTCTTGGTGGAGATACCGGCTATGGGTTGTTCGCATCTGCATCCCCCCTCGCGACTTGTGGGGAGGGGCTGGGGGTGAGGAATTTTACATTGCGCATAATGCCTTTGTACTTGCTGCGTTTTAGCGGGGAGTGTTTAAATATTTTTCGGAAGCTTTCTTCGGTCATGTTCTCCCAAGCCGCCGTGGAGAGGTTTAAAATCTCGGGTATGGGGGTAAAACCAGCCTCTTGCGTGGGCTTGCTAAACCGGTTCCAAGGGCATACATCCTGGCACACATCGCAGCCAAACATCCAACCATCAAACTTGCCGTGCATGTCATCGGGTATCAAGAGGTCTTTCAACTCAATGGTAAAATAGCTGATGCATTTGCTGCCGTTTACAATGTTGCCCGGCAAAATAGCCTCCGTGGGGCAGGCATCAATGCACTTGGTGCAGCTGCCGCAATAATCTTTGGCCAGCGCATCATCATACACCAGCTCAACATCCACAATAAGGGTGGCAATAAAAAAGAAAGAGCCTTGCTGCTTATTAATCAGGTTGCCGTTTTTACCAATCCACCCCAGGCCACTCCGCTGCGCCCAACTCCTTTCCAACACCGGTGCCGAGTCAACAAATCCCCGGCCGTTAACATCGCCCACCTGGTCCCGTACCAACAATAAAAAAACGTTCAGTTTCTGCTTAATTATTTCATGGTAATCGTTGCCATACGCATATTTGGAGATGTGTGGGGTACCCGGCTGCTGCTGCTGCGGGGGAAAATAATTCAACAGCAGTGTAATTACTGATTTTGCCCCCGGCACCAACAGGCCTGGGTTAACCCTTTGGTCAAAATATTTTTCCATATAGCCCATGCTGCCATGCATGCCTGCCTTTAGCCATTTTTCCAGGCGCCGGGCATCATCATCCAACCGAGTGGCTTTGGCAATGCCACAAAAGGAGAACCCGCATTGTGCTGCCAGCCGTTTTATGATACCCGTGTTTGTGTAAGTGTTTGCCAGAAAAATATATTTTGAAAAAGCCCGTAATTATTGTTAATAACTGTATAATTGCTTACTAATAAACCTTTTGCCTTAAAAAACAACCATGGGCCGTATTATAAACCTACTGCTGTTAGCATTTGCCACAAACCTGATTTGCGAAAACGTTTTTTGCCAAAAAGACAGGCCAGACCTAAAGTTTGGCAACGTAAAAGTAGCTGATTTTTCACCCAAAATTACCGCAGCGGATTCCTCGGCCGATGCCGTTTTTTTGTTTGATGTGGGCAAAGCTTACTTTGAAGGCAACAAAAAAGACTTTTTTTCAACCATTTACGAAAAGCATACCCGCATAAAGCTGATTAGGAAATCGTCCTTCGATGACTTGGCTACGGTAAAGATTGAGTACTATGAAGAAAACGGTTTTAAAAAACAAGAAATTACGGAGCTGGAGGCTGCAACCTATAACCTGCAAAACGGCCAAATAACGACTACCAAAATAGACAAAAACACGCTGTTTAAAGAACAGAACGGCAAATGGGTTACTGCCAAATTTACCTTTCCCAATGTTAAAGAAGGCTCTATTGTGGAGTTTAAGTACAAAATAGAGTCGCCTTATTACTGGCGCCTGCCGTCGTGGGATTTTCAGGGCGAACACCCACACCTATGGTCGGAATTTACCGTTGAGGTACCCGAGTTGTTTGATTTTGTGGTGCTGAAGCAAGGCTACCTTCCTTTTGATGTTGACACGGTTAAAAACGAATACAAAAGTTTTGTGGTCATCAACAACCCAAAGGATGCTTTTGAGGCATCCTCCTCCTTAACTGTAAATGCCAATGTTACCGAGCATACCTGGGCCATTAAGAACGTACCTGCATTTAAAGAGGAGGCCTACACCAGCTCGTACAAAAATTTTGTACGGGCCGTTGAATTTCAATACCTGGCCTACCGCCCGCCGCACCAGCCGGTGGAATACGAAACCAATACCTGGCAAAAAGCATCGAAAGAATTATTGGACTACGAAAATTTTGGCCAACCCCTTACCGACTTAAACATTTGGCTGAAAGACGACATAAAATTTGCCACCAATGGGCTGACTGACAGCCTGCAAATGGTTAAGGCCATCTATGAATTTGTGCGAGACAATTACACCTGCAAAGACAATACTGCGTTGTACCTTTCGCAACCCTTGAAAAAAACGCATTTTGGCAAAAGCGGCAACGTAACCGACATAAACATGTTACTGATTGCCATGATGCACAATGCAGGGTTTATGGCCGAACCAATGATATTGAGCACCCGCAACAACGGCCGGGCCAACGAGGCTTACCCCATTGTAAGCCGGTACAACTACACCATTGCCCATGTTAAGGTGGGCAATACCGATTTAATGCTAGATGCCTCAGTAAACAAACTGCCTTTTGGCAAGCTGCCGCCAGACTGTTACAATGGCAAATCCGTGGTTATTTCGCAGAACAACCCGCTGTTGGTTACATTGTCTGCCGATGCGCTGATGGAGACCACCCAAACGTCGGCCTTTATCTCCAACATGGGCGATAGCTTGGCAGGCACCTATAGCTCCACCCTGGGCTTTCAACGCTCTTTGGGCACAAGGCAGGCCTTGAAAACCGGTGCGGATGTGGACAATTATTTTAAGGAGGTAAAAAAAAGCTACCTGTTTGATGTGGCCATCAGCAATGCCTCCATCGACTCGCTCAACAAGCCAGACTACCCGGTTGCCATCAATTATTATTTTGATTTTAAACCCACGGGCGATATTATTTACTACAGCCCTTTAATGGGCGATGCACTAAAACAAAACCCGTTTAAATCTGCCGAGAGGCTGTACCCGGTGGAGAGGCCTTACAGCGAAGACAATACGTTTGTTTTGAATATGGAAATACCCAAAGGGTATAAAGTAGACGAGCTGCCCACATCAGCAAAAGTGCTGCTGAACACCGATGACGGCTTTTTTGAATACGTGATACGGGCAGACAAAGAGCGTGTGCAGTTGCGTTGCCGGACGGTGATAAAAAAAGCCACTTTTTTACCCCAGGATTACCAAACCCTGCGCGATTTTTTTGCCTTTATTGTAAAAAAAGAAGCAGAGCAAATTGTGTTTAAAAAGCTGTAAGCAACCCCGGTGCGAGCAGCCAAATAGCCTAGCAATGTATAGGCTTTATAAATATTTGTTAATACAGTGCAGGCTTTGTATAATTGCCTAGTAACATACCCACTTTAAAAAACCGTTATGCTTAAAAAAATTAACCCTTGCCATGCTTTACTGTTTGTAGTGTTATTTTGCACCAACGCATTCAGCCAGAAGGACAGGCCAGACATGAAATTCGGCAACGTAAAAGCCGCAGATTTTTTACCGCAGGCCTACGCCATTGACTCCTCTGCATCGGCTGTGTTTTTAATTGACCAGGGGGCTACCCATTTTAATGGCAATAACGAAGGCGGCTTCGACGTGGTTTTTGAAACCCATGAAAAAATACGCCTGCTCAAAAAATCTTCTTTTGAAGAGATGGCCACCGTTAAAATACAGTTGGTAAAAACAAGCGATTACGAAGAGAAATTAGACGATTTGGAAGCGGCCACCTTTAACTTGGAGAATGGCCAGGTGGTAAAGACCAAATTGGAAAAAAGCTCCATTTTTAAAGATAAAGACGGTGATTACATTACCGTAAAATTTACCTTCCCCAATATTAAAGAGGGTTCCATTATTGAGTATAAATACAAGCATATCACCCCTGCTTTTTGGCGTTTACCTGCATGGACTTTTCAGGGGGAGTACCCGCGCCTTTGGAGTGAGTACAGCGTAGAGATACCAGAGTTCTACGATTTTGTTTTTCTGCAACAGGGCTACCTACCGTTTTATATTGACAGCGTAAAAACATCGCATGACAATTTCAACATCACCTCGCATGGCAACAGTGCTACCAGTGGGTTAAGTACTTACAGTTTTGGTGCCAACACCGTACAACATTTTTGGGTGGTAAAAAACGCGGTACCACTAAAAGACGAAAGCTTTACCACTACCCTGCAAAACCACGTGTCGAAGATTGAATTCCAGTTGTCCAGCATACGCTACCCCGAAAAACCCATTGAGCCTTACATGCGGGACTGGTATAAAGTATCTGAGGAATATTTGAAAAGTGAAAACTTTGGCGAAGTGTTAAGCCATGACAATAACTGGCTGAAAGACGATGTTAAAAAAGCAGTAGACAACGAAAAAGACACCTTGGAAAAGGCAAAAAAAATATTTGCCTATGTTAGGGATAATTTCAATTGTAGCGATTATTCGGCCACCACTTTGTCGCAAACGCCTAAAAAAACCCTACAGCTTAAAAAAGGCAATGTGGCTGATATTAACATGCTGCTGGCCGCAATGCTGCAATACGCCGGTTTTGAGGTACACCCAGTGTTGCTTAGCACCAGAAGGCACGGAAGGGTACTGGATGTATACCCTATTATGAGCAAGTTTAACTACATGATAACCCAAGCCGTGGTTAGCGAAAAAAGTTATTTGCTGGATGCAGCCAGTGGCGATGTGGCTTTTGGAAAATTGCCTGGCAGGTGTTACAATGGCAGTGCAAGGGTAATTGACGCCACCAACCCAGCGTTGATTAATTTATCTGCCGACTCGCTGAAAGAAAGCAGGATTACAGCGGTTTTTATAGTGAATGATGAAAAAGGGATGGCAGGCAGCTACACATCCACATTTGGGCATACGGAGTCAATTTCGCTGCGTGACGAGTTGCATACAGAGGAGAACAAAAAGGATTTTTATACCCGCGAGAAAAAAGAGTTTCCATTTGAGGTAGAAATGACGGATGCCGTGGTAGACTCACTAAAACAAATGGATAACCCAGTGGCATTTAAATATGCCTTTAAGTTTAAGCCCGAGGACGACATGCTGTATCTTAACCCCTTGCTAACCGAAACCACCAAGGAAAACCCTTTTAAATCGGCAGAGCGCATCTACCCCGTGGAAATGCCTTATTGCGTTGACGAAGTGTACTTGCTTAACATGGAAATACCAAAAGGGTATAAAGTGGAGGAAATACCTAAATCGGCAAGGGTTATGCTAAACGAAACCGATGGTATGTTTGAGTATATTATCGCCGCTTCCGGCGACCATATTCAATTGCGGTGCCGTTTAAACATTAAAAAGGCCAACTTCAGCCCAGACGACTACCAAACCCTGCGTGACTTTTACGCCTATGTGGTTAAAAAAGAAGCAGAGCAAATTGTATTTAAGAAAATGTAACCATGATGAAGAAATTATTGCTAATAACCCTTCTTGTTCCGCTCTTTGGTGTTGCCCAAAATTACGCTGTAAGCCTTATTCCCGATTCGTTGAAGGAGGGCAGCGATGCTGTAAAACGCTTCGAAGAATTGCACGTAATCATCAAATCGCCCGGTAAGGCCATTGTAAAGCATAAATATGCCATAACCGTTTTAAACAAAGACGGTGACGAATATGCCTCTTACGCAAACAACTACGACAAACTGATTGATTTAAGCGATATTTCTGGCGCCCTATTTGACGAGAACGGCAAAAAACTAAAATCAGTTAAAAAGAAAGACATCGCCGATGTATCTGTTGATGATGGATATAGCCTTGCGTTAGACGGCAGGGAAAAAAAACATGACTTCTATTTTAGGCAGTACCCCTACACAGTGGAATACGAAGACGAACAAACTTTCGATGGCATCTATTTTTTGCCATATTGGCAACCCGTTGAAAATGAAAAAATCGCAGTGCAACAGAGCACTTTTATTGTTGAAACGCCAGAGGGCTACCAGCTGCGTTATAAACAAAATAATTACAATGCACAGCCTACCATCGTAAATAACAGCGGTACCGTTTATACATGGGTGATAAGTAATTTAAAGGGCTTTAAATACGAACCGCTGCAGCCACCTTTTCAAGAAATTACGACGGCTGTATTTTTAGGCGCGTCCGATTTTTTATTCGGCGGCTATAATGGCAATATGAATACCTGGGCCGACCTTGGCAAATTTCAGCAACAGCTAAACAATGGCCGTGATGAGCTGCCAGACAACATTAAGCAAGATGTGCAAAAGCTAACTGCTGGCGTTACCGATGTGCGGGAAAAAGTGCGACTATTATATGAGTATTTACAAAGTAGCACCCGGTATATTAGCATACAACTTGGCATAGGTGGCTGGCAGCCGTTTGACGCAAAATATGTTGCCACAAAAAAATATGGCGATTGTAAGGCCTTGTCAAATTTTATGGTAAGCTTGCTCAAGGAGGCCGGCATAAAGGCCAATTACGTTTTAATAAACGCTGGCAACGGCAGAAAAGGCCTTAATGAAGACTTTCCTGCACCTTATTTCAACCACGTAATTGCCTGTGTACCCATGGCAAAAGACACCGTTTGGCTTGAATGCACCAGCGCCACCACCCCGGCGGGTTACATGGGTTCGTTTACCGGCAACAGAAAAGCATTGTTGATTGCCGATGACGGCGGACACGTTGTAAACACCCCCCTCTATACCGCAGACGACAATAAACAGGTAAGAAAAACCGACGCCCTGGTGGATGCCGACGGCAATTTAACCGCCGATGTAAATACACATTTTACTGGCGTACAGCAAGAAACCCAACACTCGCTAATACATGATGCCAATAAGGAACAACGCGACAAGTATTTGAACTCGGTATTAAACTTACCCACTTACACCATCGACAAATATGATTATAAGGAAGATAAAAAGGCCTTGCCTGCGGTAGACGAATACCTGCACGTAATCGCCCCCAACTACGCATCTGTTAGTGGCAAACGTCTTTTTATACAGGCGAATGTGTTTAACAAGTCTACTACCAAATTTAATACCGATAACCCACGCAAGTTCGACGTATTGTTTAGGTCGGCGTATAAAGATATTGACACTATCAACATCACCATCCCGCCGGGCTACTCCGCCGAGAATATTCCACCGGCAACGGATATTAAAAACAAGTTTGGCAGCTACAGTATTTCCTATAAAGTGGAGGGCAACAAGATTTTTGTAATGCGGGTAAACCAACGAAATATTGGCCGGTACCCGCCCGCTGATTTTACTGAATTTGCAAAATTTTACGAAGACATTTACAAAGCTGACCGCAGCAAGATTGTATTTGTAAAAAAAGATAGTTAAGCATACCCAAGCTGTATAATAAATGAAAGGCACCCGCCAACTGGGTGCCTTTCATTTATTATCAGCAGTTACATACAGTGCAGCTGTTACTTTGCGGGGGCAACGGCATCGTCAATGCTACGCTTCAAATCCAAAATAATCTCCTTTTTCAAGTTGGGTACATGCTTCTTTAAAAAAATAATGCAGGCATAGCCGCGGCCAAAGTCCACAATGGGCCAAGTACCCAAAAGGCTGGGGCTGGCCACGCAAATACCTTTGCCGCTGTCATCCTGCTCAAGCAGCACATTGCCAAAGCCATAACTGTACCCCTCCAGCAAAGCGGGCATGTATTTAATTATCTGTGGCGTGGTTTGTGCCTGCTCCATTTGGGCAATGGCAGCCTCGCTTAAAATGCGCTTGCCTTTAAACATGCCTTTATCCAATAGCATTTCCAAAAAATTCATGTAATCTGCCGCTGATGCAATAGCGCCTGTACAGGGGTCGGACGAATTGCCAGAATCATCCTGAAAACTCGCATTCTTCATCCCCAACGGACGCAGCAGTTTTTGGGTCATCAGCTGGTCAAAACTTTTCTTGCTCACAATTTCCAAAATACGCCCGGCAATGTTTAGGCCAACATTGCTGTACCGGAAAACGGTGCCTGGCGCCGCCTTTATGTCGCGCCTGCTGGCAAAACCATCCACCTGCTCCTCCAAGGTGGCCCCGGCACCCGCATTGTTTATGCTCTCGCCTTCAATACCCGTTGTACCGTTAAGGCATTGCCGTATGGTTACATACCGTTTGCTATATCGCTCAAATATGGGTAGGTAGGTCATTACCTTGTCATCCAACGATATTTTGCCTTCATCCACAAACATCATCACCAAGGCAGCCGTTAGCCACTGGCTGCTGTTGGCAATACGGGCTGGCTCATTGGCATTAAAATCAACCCCCAATGCCTTGTTGTGTACTATTTTGCCGTCTTTGTAAACCAGCGCGGCCACAAAACCATCCAACTGGTTTTGGTAAAGTTGCAATTTGCCATCCAGCTCGCTAAAATCATATTGAGCCTTCAAACCCTGAAAAATTAACAGGCAGAAGACCGCTAAACTGACTTTAACGCAGGCCGAAAGCCTTTTTTGTGCCATAATTACGGTATTTGTTAAGTATGTAAGAGTGCTGTATGCTTTTTGCTGGTTATATATTTCAAATGTAAATATTTGGGCGTATGATAAACTGTAAATGTTTGTGAAGAAAATTTTATGATACCGTATTAAACCAGTAGCTATCCGCAGTTAGCTGCGCGCAAACGATAGGATGGCTTGGTTTTACCAACGGCCAAATGCGTACGACTTAAAACTAAACAGCGCTACTAATATTTAATTACCGCTACTAGCTAAACGCTATTAGCTAAAACAACCGATATGAACTTAAATAACTATACCATTAAGGCACAGGAGGTTATACAACAGGCCCAACAACTGGCATTTAATGCTGGCAACCCCAATATTGAAACAGAACACCTGCTGAAGGCGTTGCTTGACCAGGAAGATTCCCCCGTGGATTACCTGTTGAAGAAAAACAACGTAACTGTTAACCTGGTGGAAACAAAACTTGACGAGTTGATAGCCCGCCTGCCAAAAGCCAGCGGCGCCGAGCCTGCGCAATCGCTGTCGCGCGACCTTACCAACACCATGCTGCGGGCCAACACGGTGTTAAAGCAGTTTGGCGATGAGTTTATCACGTCAGAGCATTTACTGCTGGCCTTATTGCAAGGCAACGACAATGCCGCCAAACTGCTGAAAGACGCAGGCCTGAACGAGAAAGGGCTGGTGGCTGCCATAAAAGATTTGCGCAAGGGCGACACCGTAAAATCGCAAACACAGGAAACCCAGTACAACGCGCTGAACAAATACGCCAGAAACCTAAACGAAATGGCCCGTAACGGTAAGCTTGACCCCGTGATTGGCCGTGACGAAGAAATTAGGCGCACCCTGCACATCTTGAGCCGCCGCTCAAAAAACAACCCCATATTGGTGGGTGAACCCGGTGTGGGCAAAACGGCCATCGCAGAAGGCTTGGCCATACGCATTATAAACGGCGACGTGCCAGACACGCTGAAAAGCAAAGTGATTTATGCACTTGACATGGGGCAACTGATTGCCGGTGCCAAATATAAAGGAGAGTTTGAGGAACGTTTGAAAAGCGTGGTGAAAGAAGTGGCCAGCAGCGACGGGGAAATTGTATTGTTTATTGACGAAATACATACACTGGTTGGCGCAGGCGGCGGGGAAGGCGCTATGGATGCGGCCAATATTTTAAAGCCAGCCCTGGCCCGCGGCGAACTGAGGGCCATTGGTGCCACCACCTTGAATGAATACCAGAAGTTTTTTGAAAAAGACAAAGCCCTTGAGCGCCGTTTTCAAAAAGTGCTGATTGACGAGCCGAGCGCC
>Ga0208741_10000921_pt1 | contig 12854 bp, 22 predicted proteins | sample CryBogCBE03Jun09_FD_184576 | JGI IMG/M metagenome (GOLD analysis project Ga0208741, IMG submission 184576) | Freshwater microbial communities from Crystal Bog, Wisconsin, USA - CBE03Jun09 (SPAdes) | ecosystem: Environmental > Aquatic > Freshwater > Lake | place: Crystal Bog, Wisconsin, USA...
TTACTATAATTGGTTAACGGCTCGAGGATTTAAAACGGTTCGCCCAGACAGTTACCATTTTGGTCCAGATGCCCATGTTGCCTGGGCCAAATTCTTATACCAAACTTTAGTGCAAAAGCACTTGACACAATAATCATTATATGCTATTATAACGATATGAGATATCTACTTGTTGACACCGCTAATACCTTTTTCCGTGCTAGACACGCCGCCCACCGCCAAAGCGATACCTGGGATAAACTAGGTTTTGCTATTCATGTAACACTAAATAGTGTTAGTAAGGCATTTAGAGATCAAAAGGCTACTCACGTTATTTTCTGTTTAGAAGGTCGTAGTTGGCGTAAAGACTTTTATGCACCGTATAAAGCCAATCGTGCTGTAGCCCGTGCCGCACTCACCGAATCAGAAGCCGAAGAAGATCGGTTATTTTGGGAAACCTTTGATACACTCAAAGACTTCTTGTCTAATCGAACAAATTGTACAGTATTACAACACCCAGACCTAGAAGCAGATGATTTAATCGCAGGGTGGATACAAGCCCATCCACACGATCATCATACCATTGTAAGCAGTGATACAGACTTTTATCAATTACTATCAGAAAATGTAAATCAATATAACGGGATTGCAGATGAGCTCCATACTATTCAAGGTATTTTCGACAAGAAAGGTGCCCCAGTCAAAGATAAAAAGACTAAGGAACCAAAAGTCATTCCGGACCCTAAGTGGATTCTTTTCGAAAAGTGTATGCGGGGAGATCCGACCGACAATGTCTTTTCGGCGTATCCCGGGGTCCGTAAAGTGGGAAGTAAAAATAAAGTTGGGCTCACAGAGGCGTTTGCTGACAAAGATGCAAAAGGCTTTGCGTGGAATAATATAATGCTACAGCGGTGGACTGATCATAACGATGTTGAACATCGTGTATTAGATGATTATCAGCGTAATGTAACCTTGGTAGATTTAACTGCACAACCCGAAGAAGTTAAGGCCAAAATTGTAGGCACTATACAAGGCAACTCTGTTGCACTTAATCGTCCCATGGTAGGCGCACAGTTCTTAAAGTTTTGTGGCAAATATGATTTAATTAAGATGGCAGACATGGCCGACAGCTATGTTCGTTTTTTAGAAGCAAGTTATCCAGAAAAATGACCGACATCCTTTGGGTTCCTATCGTGGGCCTTGCATTAGCAATCCTATTATTTGTTGTGTTTTTTCTAGCAATGTCAGTAGCAGCAATATTAGACATATACGATGAACATAAAAATCGTGTATGGAATGAATTACAACGCATTAACTATGAACGTCGCAGACCAGCGGCAAAATAAGGAGAAGTAAATGGAAAATATTAGACAGTGGTATTTGCGTAATCATACAGAGATTACATGGTTTTTAATTGGGTTTTTAACTCTAGCCGGCTTCCATGATTTAAGCATTGGTGATTATACAGGTGCCTTAATTGACTTTGGACTTGCTTATGTTAATTATTTTCTTAGTAAAAGATGACCGCCGTTAAAGAACATTTAATTATGTGGCCCACACTAATCATATTAGGTGTGGCCTTGTTCTTATTGTTGTACGGTATCAACTCCAGCCTGGGTCGTGGACCGGCAATGTATAATTGCAGTATAGCGGAAATTAGTCCGGACTATACTACAGCAATGAAAGAAGAATGTAGAAAGTTAAGAAAACCATGACTGAATTAATCGCTAAACCTGTTGTAAAGAATAAGATGTGGATTGTTGAAAGCCTTGGCACCAAGGTTGGTAATATCATGGCTGTAGATGAAGGCGGTGTTGTTTACCTACACGACAATCAGCGTGAAATGTTTCCTAGTATTAAATTGCTTAGTAAGAAATATAATATTGAATTTGTCAAAGCCGAAAAAGCCAAGAAAGAAAAACTAGATAACTATGATGTCTACGGTTATCCAACTAACACGCAACCGCAAAACGAAGTTCTTGATGTTCAACGCTACTTGCCTATCTATACCAAAGGTGCTAAGTCAAAGAGTTTCTTCTGTGCTGGCTACTACATTATTAAATTCTCTAGTACTTGGGTTCGTGCATATTGCCCTAAACTGATTACACTTAATCGTTACGAATACGAAGGTCCTTATAAAACACAAGAACGTATGATTGAGGCAATGAAAGAACGAAATGGACAGTAATTTACCATTACACGTTAAAAAGTTTAACGATAAGCTAAGAGCTATGAATCAAGCTAACGCCAAGATTCTGACTCTAAATGCCGAAGAAGCTCGTAGTTTACAGGCCGAAATTTACGATTTGATGGCCACGATTGCTAGTTTGTCGGCCGCAACAGACTCTAACGCTACCATTGAAATTAACATGGATGGCGGTGGCTTTAAATAATGTACGTATATTAAGAAGATAAATAAACTGTATATCAAGGATTAGTGAAATGTCTAGACCAAAGCCGACGGTGTTGTTGGACCACGTAAACAAGACTACTTACAAAAGTGAGCAGGTATTAGCCAGTGAAGGTATCTGGGCGGTGTTCTACGACAACCAACCTATCAATCTAAAAACAAGTAATATCCTTGTAGCTTATCCGGGCCCTAAGTACCGCAAAAATTCTTTTAGTAATCCCGGACACGCAATCAATCTTTGCAAGAAGCTCAACACTTTATTTAAGAGCGACAAGTTTAGCGTTGTACTCTTACGTGCCGGTGACCGAATTTTCCCCTAAGCGTTACACGCAACGCCAACTCACAAAAATTTTTATCGAGCAAGGCAACTTGCCCATCAGTATGACCACCGACATGCAAAGACGTTGGTGGAAGAATCCTACTGACCCAACTAGTCTCAGACTCACCTTACAAGGCCTACAGTTTGTCAAGGCAGTTCTTAAAATACAAAGTTATGACTTTGACCTTCCGGGTGAACTAACTAATCATCACTTACTACAATTAGAACGACAGTTTAAGAGTATGTACTATCTACTTAAACGTCAAAAGATTCTTGTCTTTGAAGAAGAAGAAGCTCTAATGCTTACTCTACACGGCAATGACCTAGTGTCGTATTTAGACAACATAGAACGACAAAGTTAGTAAACACTAACCTAAGGTTTACCAAAAGACATTGACAGACTTATAATACTCCTGTATAGTTATAACTAAGCAATCATGCTTAACCCATTGCAGATATACTTAAAAATATCCAGCAATTACAATTAGGAGAATTAAAATGGCAGTTTCTAAATTTATTGCAGTAAAGTCAAAACAAACTATTCCTGTGCCGCAAAGTTATGCCGCACAATGGAACTCACGTTACACCCACTCTGGTGCAGACTACTTAGATCTTAATAAAAGATTTAATACTAGTGTTTCAAGTGTGCCGGTACTAAAACAAACCGGCATTCGTAGTAATATCTCTAACGCAATTTCCGAGTTTCAAAAACGCTATCCCACGTATACTAAATTTGAGGATCTACAACTTGTAGAACCCGGCTATGTTCCACTTAGCGATATCTTAATTGATGTTACTATTCAACGTGTGCTTGATTTAACTTGGGTGCGCGAAATTCTTGAAAACTTCCGTGAAGTACAGGCACAACCTATCCAGGTATACGAAGTCATGGAAGGTAATGACGAAGTTGGTTACGTTCCTACTGGTAAAAAATTATACGCAAGTTGGGACGCTCAACATACCGCTATTGTATATTGGATTATTGCTGTAATGATTTTTAAACAGGATCCTACCAAAGTTATGGTTCCAGTAAACATTTACAAAATTACCAACCGTGCAGATATTCGTAAAAACTTTGTATCTGGTAATAGCGAAGAAGGTAAAAAATTATTAGACAAGATTGACTTGTTTACACAAATGATTTTTGGTGTACGCCTTGATGGTGCCACAGACAAAGATTGGTTAGAAGCCGATACTAAACAACAGCACTTAGAAGATGGTGATTTGTTTGTAACCGCAGAAAAATTTGGTAATACTAATCAACCGGGTGCTATCAGTCGTATGCAAGAGATTGATCGCTATACTAGCGATGTTATCCGGAAGTTTGTACTGTACACTACTACTATCCCAGCAGGTCGCCCAATTGATTCGCAAGAAATTGAGATCATGTGCGCTTTCTTTGATATGGCTAAGAACGCTGGCATTGACTATACAGATCAAGAAATAGTAGATCTTGGCAATCACCTTAACTCCTTGTTTGGTGCTAACTTCCACGAATCCAGTACATATTGGAATCAGGTGCGTACTGCCTACAACAACTGGTGGAATAACTTTTATAAGAAAATTCCTGTAAGCCATCGTCCTAAAAATACTAAGATGGCCAAGAACTGGAACTCGGGAGGTACATTCCTTTGGCACCAACTTAACAAATCTTGGACTGGGCATCAACTTCCGCCATTGAGTTCAAGTACACCTTTTATTCCTGATACAAAGGACTTGTACTAAAATGACTACACTACAAGAAGGCATGCAAGCCACTAACCAAAAACGAAAAGCCAGTGTTAAACGTAACAACAAGGCCTATGAGCAGGCTTTGTCAACAACGACCGCAGAACTAGAACGACTACTAGAGTTATATCGTACTACAGTATTTGAAGAAGACATGCGGGCTAGATTGTTGCGCGACAGCATTGATCATCATATCCGTCGGTATCACAAATATGCTATTCAAGGCAAGATTAAAAGTCACTACCATCAACGTGGTGTTAGTCTATTACCCAAGGATACTATTTTTGAACACGTGATTCCGGCAGCTACTGTAAGAGATAAACTAATCAACGGAACACTTAGTATTATACAAGCTCTTAATGTTCCTACTTGCCGTGTTAGTCTTGCTGTTGATAAAGCATTACGGGCAAATGGTTTACACGATAATACACCAGATGGTTGGTTTATTTTTAGACGTTATCTTATTGCTTGTCCAGACATTCAGATTGAAACTTATAATGGTGTGGTTATAAAAGATTTATATAATTATACATTACAAGATCATTTTAACTTTTGCGGAATTTTATGAGCTACTTAGACGAAATTAAAAAGAAGTACGATATCACAGACTACAAGGAGGCAAGGGTAGAAATACCCGAGCTTCCTAAAGACGGTATTGTGCTCGTTGTGGGTACTAGCGGTAGTGGTAAAAGTACTATTTTGCGTAGCATGGGCGAACTCAAACAACCCACAGTTGAAAATAGTTGTACAACTATTGATAACTTCTCTACACCCAAACGTGGAGAAGAACTGCTACTTGCCTGCGGATTGCGTAGTATTCCTACATGGTTTCGCCCACCTAATACCTTAAGTAACGGCGAGTTCCACAGGTTTGAAATGGCTTTAAGTTTAGATCAAGGGCTTGGCACAGTAGATGAGTTTACTAGTGTGGTAGACCGCGATACTGCTAAAAGTCTTGCATTAAGTATTCGCAAGTATTATGATCGTCGTGGTACAACCGAGCCACTGTACATTGCTAGTTGCCATAGAGACATAGTAGAATGGTTAGATCCGGACTACGTATATGACACAGATCTCTGTGTCTTAGAATCACGGAGGTCACTTCTTCGACTGGGGACAAGACCACAACTTGCACTCACCATCAAAAGCTCAAGTGTTGACTATTGGAGATATTTCAGTAAGTATCACTATCTAGATACAGCAATCAGTAAGTCGGCGCATTACTATGTCTTACTCCTAGGTGACAAGCCTATTGGGTTTCATGCCGCTATACATTCAACTAATAGAGATATTCATAGCTACTGGCGTGGACATCGTACTGTAATCCTGCCCGAGTTTCAAGGTATGGGTATAGGTACAGCGTTTAGTGATGCCATTGCTAAAATTTATGTAGACAAGGGCCTACGTTACTTTAGCAAAACGGCACACCCCAGCTTTGGCGAACACAGGGAAAAGTCTGACTTATGGCGCCCCACATCAATGAATAAGAAAAGTCGTGTTGGTAGTTACTTAAACAAGGACGGTACTGCACGTGAAATGAAGGGCTATGGCGGCACAACTACTGTCCGTGATGCTTATCGTGTTTGCTACAGCCACGAATATATTGGTAAAAAAGTGTAACGCAACTGTCATAATATACATACTAAATAAATTAAATCGGGTACAAGATAAGGTACACACTGGAGTCCGTAACCAGTAACAATTCTGTAATAATTTTACAACACATTGAGCGATAAATATGGTTATGACAGCCAAAACTTATCGCTCAATTTTTATTTCTGACATACACTTTGGTACTCGCGACTGTAAGGCAGAAGCTCTCAATAACTTTCTAAAGCACAACACCTGCGAAACACTTTATCTTGTGGGCGATGTGATAGATGCCTGGAAAATACAGCAAAACAAATGGCGTTGGAAACAGAGCCACACCAATGCTATTAGACGAATCTTAGGCCACGCTAAACGAGGAACTCGTGTGATCTATGTAGCTGGCAACCATGACGAATTCCTTCGTCCACTAATACCATATGGTATGGGTTTTGGTCAAGTAGAAATAGTAAATCAAGCAGAACATGTAGGCAAAGACGGTCGGCGTTACCTAGTAACCCACGGCGATTTATTTGACGGTATTAGTAAATTAGCACCATGGTTAAACTTTCTTGGAGACAAGCTATATGATTTTATTCTTGGCCTTAACAGTCGTTTTAATTGGATTCGTCACCGCATGGGGTTTGGTTATTGGAGTCTCAGCAAGTACCTCAAACACAAAGTCAAGTCGTCCGTGGATTTTATTTTTCAATTTGAGCTTAATCTTGCTGGTTATTGTCGTAAGCGTGGGTTTGATGGAGTTATATGCGGTCACATCCATCATGCCGAGATAAAAGAAATTGATGGTATAGTTTATATGAATGATGGAGATTGGGTTGAATCAATGACAGCATTGGTCGAACATCATAATGGCAGTTGGGAGATAGTAACTTGGACTCAAGAACATGATAGTGCTACTGCTGACCAATAAGCGACTGGGTTACGAAGCTCGTCGACTCAAAGAAGAATTTGAGTCTCGAGGACATCATGTTGACCATAATGTTCCTACAGCTACACCCGATGTGGTAGTTGCTCGTCAATTGGGTCTGCTCAATTCCAGCAATTTATATCTAGCTCTACACTACCACGGATTGGGAGTAAGAGTTATAAATACTCCCCAAGCAGCAATATTGGCCAAGAACAAATATGACAGCGGCAAATTATTTCAAGCCAACAACTTGCCAGTTCCTCGCACAGAACAACTTACTACTATAGATCAAATTAGAAATTTTAACTATCCAGTGGTAGTTAAAGTTCTACGTGGCAGTAGAGGCCATGGAGTTTATCTTTGTCACACCCGTGAACAAGTTGAAAACAAATTCAATGGTCCGGATCCAATGATTATCCAAGAATACATTGACGCTCGACCCGGACAGGACCTGCGGGTGTTTGTAGTCGGTGATCGTGTCATAGGTGTTATGCATCGTCAAAGTGTTGATGGTGATTTTCGTGCCAATATTAGCCAAGGTGGTCAAGGCCAACCCTACACACTTACACCTGAAATAGAGAATTTAGCTCTAACTGCTGCACGGGTAGTGGGTTTAGAAATCTGTGGAGTTGATCTGTTGTTCGATCATTCAGGTTTTCGAGTTTGTGAAATCAATACCAGCCCCGGATTCAAAGGATTTGATCGATACTGTAACTCCGATATGGCTCGGGTCATAGTTGATTATATTGAACAACAATGTGGCTCCTTGTAATTATTGCTATGAATATAAACAATCCTGCTGATCAACCAGGACGGATAACCATTGAATTTGATACTGAACAGGCTTGTATTCGTGCTCAGCATAGTGTGAAATATCAATTCAAATTTGAAGGATTCAAGGTCAACGCACAATGTCAAAAACAATCCTCATCATAACAGATAATGTCCCGGATCAAATTAACGGCGTGGTCACAACTTTCAAAAACCTGGAAGATCATGCTTGCCGTAACGGGTATAGTGTTGTTTATATTGATCCCGGGCAGTTCCCTAATTTTGCTTGCCCTGGCTATCCTGAAGTTCGCCTCTGTTGGCCGCACGGTATCAGTAAAAAAATTAAGGCGTTACAGCCTGACTTTATACACATCGCTACGGAAGGGCCTGTAGGGTTTTTTGCCCGCTGGTGGTGCGAACGAAATGCTATTCCTTATAATACTAGTTATCATACTGATTTTGCCAAGTTCTTAAAGACAATGTATCATGTACCCGAGTCCGTGACTTACTGGTACTTACGTTGGTTCCATAAAAATAGCCATCGGGTGTTAGTAACAACTCGAACAATTAAACAAGATTTAGAAGAACATGGGTTTAAGAACTTAGTAGTTTGGTCGCGTGGTGTTAAGCGTGATCTAACGCCTAGTCAAGAACGCTATGAACGTACTAAGCCGATGCTATTAAACGTAGGTCGTGTTAGTGCCGAAAAAGGGCTAGCTGAACTTGTGGGGCTAGATTATGAGTATACACTTGTTATAGTAGGTGATGGTCCGTATATGTCAAGAGCCAGAGAACTATTGCCCAATGCTAAATTTGTTGGGTATAAGTCTGGACAGGAGTTAGTGGACTACTACAATCAAGCAGATGTATTTGTATTCCCTAGCTCAGCAGACACTTTTGGTTTAGTTATCATTGAAGCAATGGCACAGGGTACACCTGTTGCAGCATTTCCAGTACAAGGTCCCATAGACATTATTGAAAATGGTGTAAATGGATATATGGATAACGACTTAGACGTTGCTATAGAACAATGCTTAACGCTGGATCGTGTGCAAGTTAAAGAGTCTAGCAAGCATTGGACTTGGGAAGAGTGTTGGAGGATTTTCCGGGACAATTTAGCAGAAATATAATCTGTTGCTAAAAAACAACACCCAAAACCGCCGTTTTTAGGCGGTTTTTTACGGGGTAAAATTCTGGTTGTACCAAAATTGCCAAAATGCTATAATGTTTGTATAGTAATTAATAAGGAGCTAGACATGGAAGTTCAAGTAAAAGACATTATTCGTGCTTATGACTTTAAACCAATGGTTGGTCGTACCGATTGCTTTGTTGAAGGTACGGTTTTAGATCGTTGCGATACTACCCACGGTTATCAAGCATATAAAATCCGCGTTACTCGTGATGTATTTGATGGCAAAGAATTTAACGAAGTGGCATACAAAGAAGTAGAGAAACACCGTGTTGGTGAAATTGTATTTGTTCCTTGGAAGGTCAGCTTTATGGAATACCAAGGTCGTGTTATTAACTTGTCAAGATAAGGAGTAGATATGTCTACAGTAGAATTCAAACAGAGTTTGCGTGCCGTACCTGTCAAGGAAATTACCGATAAAATTGAATACTATTCTGGCTTTGAGCCACGTGGTGTCAACTATCAAAACATGCTGGACCTGTACGAAGCTGAACTTGAACGTAGATTTTTAGCATGGGAAATCTGCGAAGTATGAGCAATGAAGGTAACTTGTTTATCATGGCCTGGGACTGCAATGGTCTCGAGGCTGTGGTTAATATAACCGAGTACGAAAAAGAATCTACTTGGGCTATGTTACAAGACAAGGAACCTCCAAAACAGATTGGTCATATAGTAAATTACCTAATGATACGAGCTCGTGCAAACGGTCAAAGGCATTACGAAATCTATACTATGACCGTTCAAGAAGGTATCACAGATGAAGATATTCGTAGTATGTTTGAGTCGGATCCGCAAGGTAGTGCAGATTTAATTCGAGATCGTGGCAACCAGATCTACAGCGATCGCAGAGATAAAACGGCAGTAAAAATTGTTTGACGTTAAATTCTCAATACTGTATAATAGTTCTATAGTAGTTAATTAATCGTAGTTAAATTTTTTGGGAGTCGTAAATGAGCGTTAGTGAAAATCGTACAGTTACCCCAGCAGAGACTCGTAGTCGTTTGCTCAGGGCATTTAAAGTTAAGCGTCCAGTATTTTTGTGGGGTCCTCCCGGAGTTGGTAAGTCAGAGTTGGTTGCTGACTTAACTCAAGAACTCGGTGGTTTGTGTATTGACTTGCGTCTTGGTCAAATGGAGCCGACAGATTTGCGTGGTATTCCGTTTTATAACAAAGACAATGGTAAAATGGACTGGGCCGAACCAATTGACTTACCAACCCAAGAAATGGCCAAAGAGTATCCTGTTATTACACTATTCTTGGACGAAATGAATGTGGCGGCTCCGGCTGTACAAGCCGCGGCTTATCAATTGATTTTGAATCGTCGTCTAGGCAAATATCACTTGCCAGATAACGTAGTTATTGTAGCCGCAGGTAACCGCGAGTCGGACAAAGGTGTGAGTTTCCGTATGCCAATGCCACTTGCGAATCGTTTCGTACACTTAGAAGTACGTGCAGATTACGATTCTTGGAACGAGTGGGCTGTTCAACATCGTGTACATAAAGACGTTGTTGGTTACATCGGTTTTGCTAAACAAGACTTAATGGATTTTAACCCACGCTCAAGCTCACGTGCTTTTGCTACACCACGTAGTTGGAGTTTCGTATCAGAATTCTTGTACGATGATGATGCCACAGACGCAGAATTGGCAGATTTAATTGCTGGTACTGTAGGTGATGGTCTTGCTGTTAAGTTCATGGCACACCGCAAGGTTGCTGGACAAATGCCTAATCCAAGCGAAATTTTAGCTGGTAAGGTTAAGGAACTTAAGGTCAAAGAAGTATCGGCAATGTACTCGTTGACTGTATCCATGTGCTATGAATTGCAGGATGCTTATGCCAAGTTGGGCAAGGATAAGATCAATGATTGGCACGCCATGGCAGATAATTTCTTCCGCTTTATGATGGATTGCTTTACTACTGAATTGGTTGTTATGGGTGCCAGGGTCGCACTTACGACATATAATCTTCCACTAGTACCAGGTAAGCTCAAGAACTTTGATGAATTCCACAAGCGTTACGGGAAATATATTATTGCCGCAGGCGGTAAGTAAGAGTCACTAGCGTAGTCACTGACGCAGGAGGCAGGTGCAAACCATAAGTCCTCCTTTTTCTACTATGAAAAAACTTACAATTCTCGTTGTTTTATTATTACAAGGGTGCGCTGTGCCTATTATAGTATCAATGGGAATAGGTGCCGCAAGTGTTGCAGTAAATGAAACTACCGGTAAGACCGTTACCGATCATGTTGTTAGTACTGTTAATGGCAAGGATTGTAAAGTATCGCGAGCAATGGACCATAAAGATATGTGCCAAGACGAAGTAGTAGAAACTCCCAAAGTAGTTGCAGAGAAACCTATTGTTATCAGAGTAACTGCCACTAGTAGTGTAGATGATATGGAAAGAGTATTAGCTCAACGTAGGGCGCAGAAATGAAAGTAACTAAGTTAGATCGACGTCATAACTGTTACATGATCATGAAGTATCACGTTGAGGTTAACTTCAAGCATCTCTGTGGCAATGACGACAGAATTGAACTTTTTAAAGAGTGGCGGGCTTGGTGTTGGGAAGTGTTTGGGACGGGGGTAGAGACCAAATGGATTACCATTCACCCAGTAGATGCTGGCACAGAAGGTCAATGCCAAATGGTATCAAAGAATAGATGGGCATGGCATACCGAGTACGGCGAAATGCGATTGTACTTTAAAGACGACGAAACCTTAAGTGCGTTTATGCTACAATGGGGTTAAAAAACCGTTGTTTTTAGACTACAGACAGATAATTCCCAAAATGCTATAATATATGTATAGTGAAAATTTGGGAGAATACGATGGGTTATAAAGTGTTAGATACCGTGGACAATATGCGTAATAATTATGGTCCACGCAAGGGCTTAGAAGGTCCATTTAACTTTTCCGGTCGTGTATTATACTACGATCCACGCGAAGGTGCTTACTACGATCCACGTACAGACTTCTATATAAGCAATAAAGAAATGGATATAATCAACGGTCATTTGGTTGAATTATTATCTGCATAATCAGCATTATTAATTCTCAATATGCTATAATTATATATAATAAGGGAGCAAAATAAATGACCACACTAGCAGAAAAATCAAAGGTAGTAACAGTAACAGATCCCAAAGTAGATGCCGCGGCTAAAGACAAGCTGGTTACCGCACGTATTGGTCTGTTACTTCGTCAGCCATTCTTTGGTAATTTAGCCACACGCATGAACCTAATCAATGCAGATGAATGGTGTCCTACTGCCGCAACAGACGGACGTCGTTTTTACTACAATAGTGAGTTTGTAAATTCACTTCCACTTAAACAATTAGAATTCCTAGTAGGCCACGAAGTGTTACATGCTGTGTATGACCACATGGGACGTCGTGGTAATCGTGATCCTAAACTGTGGAATATCGCCGATGACTATTGTGTAAACTGGGACTTGGTAGAACAACGTGTTGGAGATAAAATTCCTGTGGCATTGTACGATGGTAAGTTCAAAGGCATGAGTGCAGAAGAAGTCTATGACTACTTGTACGAAAATGCTGACAAAATCAACATTGACCAATTAATGAAACAGTTGTTGGATGAGCACTTAGATGGTACCGGCGACGAAGAAGGCGACGAAGAAGGTGATAAGCCAGGCAATGGTCGACCTAAGTTATCTGAGCAAGAAAAGAAAGAAATCCGTGACGAAGTTAAAGAAGCAGTATTAGCCGCGGCGCAGGCAAGTGGTGCAGGTAATTTGCCGGGTGGTGTTAAGCGTATGATCAAGGATTTAATCGAGCCCGTTATGGATTGGCGCGAACTGTTGCAACAACAGATTGAATCCACTGTAAAATCGGACTTTACTTGGGCACGTCCAAGTCGTAGATCGTGGCATATGGATGCTGTTATGCCAGGTATGAAACCTGGAGAACAGATTGATGTAGTTA
>Ga0208741_10000927_pt1 | contig 12771 bp, 5 predicted proteins | sample CryBogCBE03Jun09_FD_184576 | JGI IMG/M metagenome (GOLD analysis project Ga0208741, IMG submission 184576) | Freshwater microbial communities from Crystal Bog, Wisconsin, USA - CBE03Jun09 (SPAdes) | ecosystem: Environmental > Aquatic > Freshwater > Lake | place: Crystal Bog, Wisconsin, USA...
TTGTAGTACTGAGGAACATACAGGTTCTCTTTCGAAAGAAGCGGTACCCAGTCTTTTTCAAATGAATACGATGTGTACGAAAAATCTTCATAGATACCCTTTACCCACGGAATATTTAGTGACGTACGCATACGGTCAACCTTGTATTCGGCATCTGTAACGGTTACGGTATAAGTACCCGCAAAGGTAAAATGCAAACTATCCGTATTACCTGAAGCTAATTTGCCTCCACTTGCACTTGTTGTCCAATAAGCCATACAAGGGGTAGAGGTAGTATTCATAACTAAAAAGTGGTTACCGTCAATACTATCTATTGAAAAACTCGGTTTAGGCAAAGCGCCTAATCCTGGTGTAGATACTGTGGGTTTACAAGCATTTATAATTGTGACAACCACAAAAGCAATTAAAGCAACCATTAGCAAAACCCTTCTTTGATTAAAATATTTCATATAAAAAAGTATTAAGAATAAAAAATAAAATAGTTTGAAATTAATTATAACCAGGATTCTGTACCAACTTAGTATTATTAAGTTCGTCTAAAGGAATGGGCATAATTTCATTTATACCAGCCTTAAATCCTTTAAATGCTAATACAGATGGAGCCTGTCCAGTACGAACTAGATCGAACCATCTATGTCCTTCGGTTGCTAATTCTAATTCTCTTTCTGCATATATGTTAGCTAATGTTGCTGGAATAGAAGGTAAACCTACTCTTGCACGAACTTGATCCAGGTAATTTTGCGCTGTTGCTACATTTCCACCGCCACGTAAAATAGCTTCAGCTTCCATTAAGTAGGTATCAGCCAAACGTATCTCGATATAATCGTTGGTAAAGTTTAATGCCTGATTACCTGTAGTGGAAGCATATTGTGCCAATGGTACGTACTTAGCTATAAAAAAACCCGTATTTTGGTAACCTGGTAAATAGCTTGTTCCATTCGCTTTAGTCAAGCTATCAATATTTAAAATAGTGAACGGATACCTCGGATCGTTTTTCATAAACTGTTGAAAAGCTGGGATGATTGGATTAAAGCTCCAACCTGCAGAATAGTAGGTAGAACCTGTGTAAGTTCTTGGTCCTACCATTTGTACATAAATGTTACCGGTTACTCCTTGAAGATTACTCCAGTCATTCCCTACATTGAAAGAATGGGTAATCTCGAATATTGATTCGCTATTAAATTTATTTGCAGGATCAAAAATGCTAGCAAAGTTCGATTGTAATTGATAGATTCCAGAGCTATTAACCTTATCAAACCAATTAGCAGCCTCTTGCATTCTCGAAGTGTTGTTTTGAAAAAGAATAACTTTACCTAGCAAAGCCATTGCGGCACCACTTGTTACTCTACCATAATCGGAAGATTGAATGATTGCAGGTAAAGCAGGAATTGCTTCGTTTAAATCTTTTTCTATCTGAGAATAAACATCAGCAGGTTTAGATTGAGTAATAGAAAAAGCTTCTGCAATTGGTATTGGCGTTGTAGTTAACGGTACATTTTTAAATAGAGTAACTAAATCAAAATAATAATACGCCCTTAACCACTTCATTTCTGCAATATATCTGTTCTTGTTCGCAGTTGTAAGTCCCGGTATTAAAGAGCCATTCAACACTTGCAACATGAGGTTTGCCCTGTATATACCAGTATAGTTTCTATCGAATAGAACACCCTGTGGACCAAGTGCGCTACTTAAGGAATAGGTATTACAAGCTTGTAAACCAGGAACATCGGTAGCACCCCCGCCACCTGCATAACATTCATCCCCAAGTGTATTGGCTACAATCTGCTTATCTACATATTCGTCGGTGTATGAATTTACGTACTGCCAGCCTAAGGGGTTATAAGCAGCTATGACACCAGTAAAAACCTGATCTGAGGTTTGATAATAATTAGACTGTAAGAATTCACCCGCAGGTGTTGTCTCTAGAAAACTCTTTTTACAAGAGACCAAGGACTGTATTATAACAGCCATAAGAAAGTATATGATTATCTTCTTTTTCATTTTATTGAGTGTTTTAAGATTAAAGAGTAATGTTAATTCCTGCCAAGAAAGAACGTGCCTGAGGATAAATACCCCTATCTATACCATAGCTACCGCCACCAATTTCTGGATCAAAACCATCATACTTAGTAAGCGTCAACAAGTTGTTGCTGCTTATGTAGATACGAGCAGGTTTTTGTAATCCAATCTTTTGAGAAAAAGACTTTGGCACGGTGTAACCCAGTTGCAACGTCTTGATTCTTAGGTAGGCACCACTTTCCAAATGAAAATTAGAAGGATTTGTAAAATTACCGTTAGGGTCACCATCCACTAACCTAGGATAATCATTAGATGTTCCAGCACCAATCCAACGACTCAATGCCTTAGTATCATAGTTTGAACCAGAAATATCTAACCTCCGCAATCCTTGAAATATTTGATTGCCTGTAACTCCTTGTGCAAATAATAAGATATCGAATCCTCTCCAATTAGCTGTAGCCGTAAAGCCAAAAGACCAGTGTGGTGTAGGATCACCAATATAAGTCCTATCGCTGCTGCCAATTACACTGTCGTTACTTAAATGTGCATATTTAAAGTCACCTGGTTTAGCATTGGGTTGCAACTTCTCACCATTTGCACCTACATAGTTATTTATTTCCTGTTGCGTTTGGAATATGCCAAGCGTTTTGAATCCGTAAAAAGCCCCCAAAGGATGACCCACTGCCGTCCTGCTTAACTCATAATTGCTGGCTTGAAAACCTGCCCCAACAAGGTAAGGATTTGTACCAATATTGGTAATCTCATTCTTTATATAGGAAAGATTTCCTTTTAAACTAAAGTTTACTTCACCTAGTTTCTTAGTGTACCCAACTTCCAACTCTATCCCCTTATTCTCCAGACTAGCAATGTTGCCAATTGGTTGTCCCGTATTTCCAAAATAGCCAGGTAGGTTTAGATTTAGCAACATACCTGTAGTTTTCTTGTCGTAAACATCAAAAATTACATTGAAGTTTTTAAACACTACCGCGTCAATACCAAAATCTGCTTGAGAGGTTTGTTCCCAATGCAAGTCTTGATTTTCAGGCGCATTAGGAGAATAACCTACAAGTTGACCAGGTGCCGTACCAATAGTGTAATTTCTTACACCACCACCACTAACTGTTGACTCATAAGCAAAAGGCCCAATATTATCATTACCATTTACACCATAAGAAGCCCTAACCTTAAGAAAGTTAACCACATCATTCTTACTCCAGAAATTTTCTTTGGTTGGTACCCAACCTAAAGAAACTGATGGGAATGTTCCATACTTTTTATCTTCACCAAAATGGCTCGAACCATCTCTTCTTACTATTGCTGTTAATAAATATCTTCCATTATAATCATAAGTAACTCTTCCAAAAAAAGAACTAAGGGTATACGGCTGATATTCATATCCACCGCCAATTCTGTTAGCTGTTGGAACACTAAAGTTCATAGAAGCTTGCTGGAATGTAGTTACTGGTAAGCCGAAATAAGTTGCATTAGCATCGGAGCCTGTTGCTTGTTGTGCACCTGTGCCACCTAACAAAGTAAAGTTGTGTAACCCAATACTTTTAGAATAAGATATTGTATTATCCCAGTTCCAGTTCAGGTTCTTTGTGTTGTCACGATAGAAAGAATTCTCTGCTAAGTTATTTACTGTAGGACTCAAGTAATATACAGGTTCAAAACTTTCAGAACCAAAGAAGCCCATTTTAGCCCCCATGTTACTTCTTATTTTTAAACCCTTGATTGGTTCAATCTCTAGGTAAACATTACCTACAAAATTATCAGACCAACCATAGTTACCCTGCACTGTTTGTATGTAGGCAAGCGGATTTGTCATTTCTTGACCAACATATTGTGAAATGCCATAAGGATGGCCGTTTGCATCCTTAATTAACGGAAGGGAATCGATATTGTAAGGACTAGTTGCTAAAGTTGCAGCATCCGTGACAACTGCTCTTGTGATAGGGTCTAGATTGATAGCAGAACTCAGTGGCCCCCCATACTCACTGTTGGTATTTAAACTCCCTTGACTCTTAATGTGGGCATAAGATATGTCATTTCCGAAGGTTACCCAATTATTCAATTTCTCTTTAGAGTTAAAAGAGGCCGTAAATCTTTTGTAGTCTGATATAGAAGTAGCAACAATACCCTGCTGCTCAAAATAACCCATCGAGCCATAATATGTAGCCTTTTCATTACCGCCGCTTACACTAAATTGATGGTTCTGAATCTTGGCATTATTATTAAAAACTAAGCTCTGCCAATCGGTTCCTGCACCCAAACTTTTAGGGTTTGAGAATACAAGACCACCACCAGCAGCTAAAGAAGACTCATTTCGAAGGGTAGCATATTGAGTGGCATTCAGTAAACTTAACTTATGAGCAGGAGCTTGCGAACCAAAGTAACCGGAATAATTAATTTGAGCATCACCCGCTCTACCTTTTTTTGTTGTTACTAAAATTACACCTGGAGCAGCTTTAGTACCATAGATGGCAGCAGAAGCTCCATCCTTTAACAATTCAATACTTTGTATATCGCTTGGGTTTAAATAATCAATTCCTCCTGTTATTGGAACACCATCCACAACATACAATGGGTCGCTATTATTAATGCTAGTAACACCTCTTACATAAATTGTAGATGCAGCACCAGGGCTACCAGAAGATGCTGCAATGGTTACACCAGAAGTTCTACCCTGTAAAGCTTCTTCAATACGCGGGGTAACTTGGTTTTCCAAATCAGCAGCTTTTACACTTGAGATAGCACCTGTTACAACACTCTTTTTTTGTGTGCCATAACCAATAACTACCACTTCGTCACCTGCTTTAATATCTTCAACCATTGTGATATCAACATCACCTGATCCTGTTACTTTGTATTTAATGGATGTCATTCCAACGAAAGAGATGGTGAGCGTGGCGCCCTTTTCAACAGAGATTCTAAATTCTCCGGTTTCATTGGTGACAGTAGATTTGTGTGTCTTTTCATTTATTACAGATGCACCGACAAGCGCCTCTCCCGTCGTTTTGTTTCTTACTTTTCCCGTTACAACAATATTTGTTTGGGCAGCGACATGTAAAAGTAATCCACTCAAAAAAATACCGATACATAACAATCTGACTTTTAATTTCATAATGCAATCGTTTTAAAACGTGAAGAAATTCTGAAGGACAAAAGTACCTTTTCGTGAACTTGTAATTAGATTGACTCCTACATCAATACTACTTCTAAAGAATCTTTTTTGAACTATTAATCCTACTTTTTAGTACATCATAAGCATCACAACGCTTTCATAATGTTTGTCGCTTTCGTCTTACAATTACTAAATAGAACTTATTTAAATTATTTGAACCGGAAGGAAAGGAGGCTGCCTTGCAGACAACCTCCTGAATAATAACTATTTTGATGCAACTTCTTTTATTCTACAACAACCTTGGCTGTTTTTACTGTAGCTCCATCCTTTAATGTCAATACATAAATACCCTTTGCCAAGCCTGCAACATTTACCGCCACATTGCTGTTGGAACTCTGAGTTCCTAACTGAACAGTCTTGATAGTTCTGCCATTCAATCCAACCAAGCTCAAACTTGCAGTATTGCTTTGGATAGCTGGGATATTTACATTCATTACACTCTTTACAGGGTTAGGATAGAAAGAAATTCCTACAGTTGCTTTAGAAAAATCAACTGACAACGTAGAGCTGTAAGTAACCTTTCCACTTGCGTCAACTAAACCTAAACGGTAATAGCTAACACCACTTGCTGGGCTATTATCTACAAAAGAATAGCTGGAACCTGTTCCTGCACCTGCAACATATTTCAAAGTAGCCCAGTTTGTACCATTGCTGCTACGTTGAACATTGAATCCTTTGTTATTTGTTTCGCTTACAGTTTTCCAAGTCAATGATGCTGTATTGCCAATCTTTGAAGCTTTAAAGTCTGCCAATGAAACTGCTAAAGGTCCATTAGCCCAGAAATAAATGTTTTGTAAGTAGATAACACTACTTGTTGCTGGAGTCGCGCCTACAAACATCACCTGATCAACCTTAGTAAGATCTACTCCTTTGAAAGCAGTAACTGGAATATCAATGGCGTTCCATCCACTAGTTGTAAGTGAGATTGTGTCAGCAACCTGAACCGCTGCACCACCTGTTACTAAAGCAGAATTAATTAAATTTACTACCACCGCAGTTGCATTTGGTGTCCATACATCAAGGTGAAAGTAACTAGCCTTTCCAACATTTAGAGGAGTTGTTGTTTGAACCCCTTCATAGTTTAGGTTTGAATATTCCAATGTAGTATCACCACCAATATTTGATAATCCAAGTTGCGTTGCTTGTCCCCAATTTGGATACCAGTTAATACCATCTACATTAGCATAATTATTACCCCATAGAGAAATTATATTAGTTGCAGATTGAGTTGGGGCTGTTGCAGCAGTTGTTGGCGGAGGATAAGACACAACTAAGGTTGCAGAGGCGGATCCCTTAGAGAAACTTCCGGCAGCTGCTTGATTTGCTGTGATTACAGTAGAACCTGCACCAACAATTGTTACTACTTTTCCACTGATAGTTGCAACAGTTACATCGCTACTGGTGTAGGTAAATGCACCTGTACTATTACTAGCTGGATCGGTTAGGGTAAATGGTGCTGCACCCAACAATAGGTTTGAGGGAATAGAAAAGCCTGTGATAGTTGGTAGATTTACGTGGGATACAAAATAAATGTGCTCTAAATAAATAGTTCCACCAGAACTAGGTGTAAGCGCCGTGAAAGACATTTGATCTAACACGTTTAGTTTTAACCCTGTGAATTTAGAAATAGGAATGCTCACAACGTTCCATCCACTGTTATTTAATGTTAAAGTAACATTTGGTTGGATGGGGTTACCGGTGTTTTGCACCGCGGTAGAATTTATCAAGCGCACATCTAATGAGGAAGTATTTGGAGACCACACATCCAAATGCAAAGAATCCATATTAGATAAATCAATTGGATTAGCAAAAGCAACCCCTTCATAGTTAAGGGCTGTGTAACCCAATGTTGTGTCGCCACCAACACTAGAATAAGCTACTTGAGTTGCTTGCCCCCAATTTGGATACCAATTGGTTCCAGGTACATTGGTGTAGGTATTTCCCCACAGTGATACTACATTAGAAGCATTGGCTGTTGGTTTGGGAGCAGGCGTACCTGGCTGTGCTTGTACCTTGCATATAAAGAAGGTAAGAATCGCAAGAAGAATGTAATTTTTTTTCATCTTTTTTGTTTTAAAGTTTAAAAATTAATAATAAAAATTTCTAGTACCAACTTTTACTTAAAACTACTAAGTGGCAAATAATCGTTAGTGTTTTTCGGTAATTTGTAGTACCCGACATTTCGAGATGTAAAAGTAGCAGGTTATAAATTACCCACACAACAACCCCCACACAACAATACTACATCGGTATAAAAATTAAATTGGTTCAAATAGTTCACTACTACATCAAACGTACATCAATCAAATGTATTACCACTACAACAAAATGAAATTAAAAAAATATGGACACTCATTTTTAATACTAACAGTTCACTTTATCGTCCCGAAAAACTAATAGATTGATGAACTAACCAATCAACAAGGAACTATAAGAATAACTAAAACAAAAAAGACTGGCTGTAGTTTATAACAGCCATCGCCACCTTTACATCTGGTTTTTTATGCATTTTTCTGTTAATATTACTTCACTTGAAATGTAAGAAAGGTTGCTATCAGTAATTATACAATTTGAGTTGCTAATTATAGAATGAGTAATCATAAAAAGAGTCTAAAAAGTTAACTCACAATTAGACACTGACTGTGAGCACTTGACTTCTCTCCATTGGAGAAGGGTTGGGCTGAGGTCAGAATGAGAGAAATATACTTATCCCAACTTTTATTCAATCAAATACAACCCAATTGATTGATTATTGGTCATTTCCTCACTTGAGGCTGACGTTCCCGCACTTGCGGCAACCTCTCACTCAATTGAATGAAGCTCTGACTCACGTGAGTTAAAGCCTCACTCAACTGAGTCGAAGTCTGCCTTTTGTATAAACGGGGGTGACTCAAGCAAATGGACAAAAGATTCACGTGGGTGAACGTCTGACGCAGGTGCGGCGGAGTCTCACCCACGTAAGGAAATTCGCTCTTTTAAAAGAAATGTAATGATAGACTTATAGTCATTCGTCTGATCGAGTGCTTTAAACCGACCTTCTGCTTAGTCGGATTATCATCCAGACTTGCGTTGTAAACCGTTTACTCCAAAAAACGTTGTTTATTTGCAACTATTGTACTTTTAATAATCGGCCTACCGCTAGGCGCAGCAAAATATTATGCAGCTTTATTGTAATTCTCTTACCGAATACAACCGTTTAATTACGAAGGAAGTAAAAATTGGCGATCTCTTGCTCGGCAATGGTCACCCTATCCGTGTGCAAACGATGACTACCACCGACACGATGGATACACTGGCAACGGTGGAGCAAACCATCCGTTGCATTGAGGCGGGCTCGGAGTTGGTGCGCATTACGGCCCCCAGTAAAAAGGAAGCGGAAAACCTACTGAACATCAAGAACGAATTGCGCAAGCGAGGCTATAATACCCCACTGATTGCCGACATTCACTTTACCCCCAATGCTGCCGAAATTGCCGCTAGGATTGTAGAGAAAGTGCGTGTGAACCCTGGTAACTATGTTGATAAAAAGAAGTTTGAACAGATTGATTATACCGATGCGGAATATGCAGAGGAGATTGATCGAATACGTGAACGATTTACGCCGCTGGTGAAGATTTGTAGGGAATATGGCACTGCTATGCGGATTGGCACCAACCACGGCAGTCTGAGCGACCGAATAATGAGCCGCTATGGCGATACACCGATGGGCATGGTAGAAAGTGCGATGGAGTTTCTGCGGATTGCACGGGGCGAAAGCTATCATAACATTATCCTGAGTATGAAGGCGAGTAATACACAGGTGATGGTGCAGGCATATCGATTATTGATTCAACAGATGGATGCGGAGTTTGGGGAATGTTATCCTTTGCATTTGGGCGTTACCGAAGCGGGTGATGGAGAAGATGGACGTGTGAAGAGTGCAGTAGGTATTGGTACTTTGTTGGAAGATGGCATTGGCGATACCATTCGTGTGAGCCTTACAGAAGATCCTGAGTTGGAGATTCCTGTGTGTAGAGATTTAGTTAAAAGGTATACTTCTAGGTTAACCGTTAACCAAAGCATCCCAACTATAGACAAAGTACCCTACAACCCTTTTAGTTATTCTAGGAGAAAGACTTTTGCTGTAGATAATATTGGCGACCACCATGTGCCGGTGGTAATTGCAGACCTTAATAAACTTGAAACTATTAACCCAAAAAGTCTGGAAAGTGTGGGTTATAGATATGATGAAGCAAGTGATAAATGGAACATCAGCGATGGTGCCGCGGATTATATTTTCACAGCTGATAAAAAAGTTGATTTTGCTTTGCCGGGTACTTTGAAGGTGATTAGCTACTACACAACTTGGTTAGAAGCTGAGGATAAAACTAAGTTCTTCCCGATACTTGATGGCAATAGATACCTAGATGTAAGCATTGATAAATCATCTGAAATGAACTTTGTTTTGATTGATTGTTTCTCAGATAACTATCCGCAGCCTTCCATTGAGCGTTTATTTGAGAAGATTAAAACAGATCAGACTGCGGTGCTTTGTTTATCCTCTACCAACAAGAATGCGATGCAAAGTGTGCGTCGCATGGTGATGGAGTTTAAGAATAAGAATAATCAAATCGAAAACCCTGTTATCCTGATTGTGGATAGCAGTTGGCAAACCGCTGATGAACATCTGATTCACTATGCTACAGAGGCTGGCGCTTTGCTACTGGATGGTTTTGGTGATGGTATTTGTTTGGGAATGAGTGAGGAAAGTTACAAGTCACAAGTTTCCGGATTGCAGAATACTGAGGGGCGGACTTACACCAGCAATTCATCACCTGAACAATTTATTAATTCTACCGCGTTTTCTATCCTTCAAGCGACAAGAGTGCGCATCTCTAAAACAGAATACATCAGTTGCCCTAGTTGTGGTAGAACCTTATTCGATTTACAAGAAACGACTGCCAAAATACGCAGCGTAACCAATCATTTGAAGGGCGTGAAGATTGCCATCATGGGTTGTATTGTGAATGGTCCGGGCGAAATGGCCGATGCCGACTTTGGTTATGTGGGCAGCGGTGTTGGCAAGATTACCCTCTACAAAGGCAAAGAAGTGGTGAAGAAAAACATTGATAGCGCCATTGCAGTAGATGAACTAATTAATTTATTGAAAGAAAACGAGGCTTGGGTGGAAGCATAGTAAAGATGCCACAAAGAAGCAAAGACTCAAAGAAGCGCTAAGAAATCAAGGCAAATCTTCTTTTCTTTCTTTCTTCTTTGTGCATCTTTGAGTCTTAGTGCCTTAGTGGCGAAAAACAACAAACATGGAAACAGATTTTTTGGTGATAGGAAGTGGTGTTGCGGGTTTGACGTATGCCTTGAAGATGGCTAAACACTTTCCGGAGAAGCAGGTGGTGGTGATTACTAAAACCAATGCCGACGAAACAAATACGAAGTATGCCCAAGGGGGTATTGCTGGGGTGTGGGATGATGAAAAGGATAGCTACGACAAACATATAGAAGACACCTTGATTGCAGGTGATGGCTTGTGCAATGAAAAGATTGTGGAGATTGTGGTGAAGGAAGGGCCTGAGCGTATAAAGGAAATTATTGAATATGGGGCACGTTTTGATAAGGATGAGTCTGGGGAATATTCGCTTGGCAAGGAAGGTGGACATAGCGAGAACAGAATTTTGCATCACAAAGATGTTACTGGACTAGAGATAGAAAGAGCCTTACTGAGTGAGTTGGATAAGTTGCCCAACATTAATCTCATCAAACATTGTTTTGTAATAGATATAATTACGCAACACCATCTTGGGTATCTAGTTACCAAATCTACCACTGACATCACTTGTTACGGTGTTTATGTGTTGAATGTAAATTCTAATCAGGTAGAAAAGATTACTTCTAAAATTACCTTGCTGGCTACTGGTGGTAATGGTCAGGTTTATAGAACAACTACCAATCCGCGTATTGCGACTGGTGATGGTGTGGCGATGGTTTACAGGGCAAAGGGAAGGATAGAAAATATGGAGTTCATACAATTTCATCCTACGGCTTTGTTTGAGCCTGGGGTTTCCCCTTCATTCCTGATTACCGAAGCGGTACGTGGAGATGGCGGCATTCTCCGCAATAAGAATGGCGACGCTTTTATGGAATATTATGACCATCGAAAAGACCTTGCCCCTCGTGATATTGTGGCAAGAGCAATAGATAATGAGATGAAAAAGAATGGTACCGAGCATGTGTATCTCGATTGTACCCACATGGATCAGGAAAAGTTTATCCATCACTTTCCTAATATATATGAGAAGTGTTTGAACATCGGTATTGATGTTTCCAAGCACATGATACCCGTTGCGCCTGCTGCCCATTATAGTTGTGGCGGCATCAAGACCGATGAAATGGGGCGCACTTCTATCAAACATTTGTATGCCTGTGGCGAATGTGCCAGTACAGGTTTGCATGGTGCCAACCGTTTGGCTAGCAATAGTTTACTGGAAGCGATGGTGTTTGGTGAGCGTTGCTTTTTGGATAGTATCCAGTTGATTGAAACTATTAATAAAGAAAATCATTTACCAACATCATTGCCTGACTGGATTGCAAAGGGCACTTCGGCCCCCAAAGAAATGATTTTGATTACCCAGACCCGCAAGGAGTTGGAGCAGATAATGAGTGACTATGTGGGCATTGTGCGTACCGATGTGCGTTTGAGAAGGGCTATGCGCCGTTTGGATTTATTATACGAAGAGACCGAAGAACTATACCGCGCTACCAAGGTTTCCCCACAATTATGTGAACTGCGCAACCTGATTACTGTTGGTTACTTGATAGTGAAAGGTGCTGAGTTTAGGAAAGAAAGTAGAGGATTGCATTACAATACCGATCATTTGGGTAAGAGCGATTTGTTGCAGAATATTGTGTTGTAATTGTTTGATAGTCGAAAACAGGGTCAACAACCTTTGGAAGGTTGTTGACCCTGTTTTTTATTTCTTAGCCTTTCGTGCATATTTTCTGTAGATGAGGTAAGCAATCAATGCCAAGAGAATCAATCCCCAAAGTCTAACGATAGAAACGATGATTGTCTCCAGCATATCCCATCCAAATTGTAGTGATTGATATACTTTGATGCCAAAATTGGGCTCGTATTCCTTGGTACTTTTATTATTGCAAATCAATTCTCTCTTAAGAGTCTGTTTCTGGTAAATATTGATGGTTATCGTACTAAAACTCACCTGATCCTGCAAAGAAAGGTTGGCAATTCTTGCATTGTCGGACGCTTCTTGTTTGCTTAATAATGTTTCTTCGGCAGTAGTTGTCTCAGCCAATTTCTTTCCTTTGGTGTCGATTGCGTTGGCTTCCCTCGCCACATTCTTTGCTACCCTTTTTTGTGTGAGTTCGTTTGACAATAATTGTAGTGCAACATCATCTGCCTTGATGATCCGGTAATCCAGATAGTCTACGTTCTTGGCTATTTCCTTTAGGGTAGAATCCAGTTTGCTGTTTGGAACCCGGATGGTCATGGTGTTGGTTACATTGTAGAATGTGGTTTCCAAGGTAGAATCCTCGCTTACCTGGGTGCTGGAAGT
>Ga0208741_10000928_pt1 | contig 12770 bp, 18 predicted proteins | sample CryBogCBE03Jun09_FD_184576 | JGI IMG/M metagenome (GOLD analysis project Ga0208741, IMG submission 184576) | Freshwater microbial communities from Crystal Bog, Wisconsin, USA - CBE03Jun09 (SPAdes) | ecosystem: Environmental > Aquatic > Freshwater > Lake | place: Crystal Bog, Wisconsin, USA...
CTATTAGTGCAACTTTTTCTTCACGTGAGAGGACAAAGTGCGATAACTCTTTTATACTTTTATGTTCCATTTCTTTCTCCTTAAAAACAAAAAACCCTGGGTGTTGAGTCCAGGGTCTTAATTAAAATATGGTTAATTACTATACTCTAATTAAGACCCTCTACGTATTCTAAATCTACATTAATCATAGGGCATACTGCCGACCAATAGGCTAACCCGCCTAGTTGTTTTGGCTGTGTATGTAAAGAAGATATACCGTTTCTTAATTTCATAATTTATCTATTATAGCTTAACGATCTTTTATTGTCAACTACTATATATCTGTAATAGTTGATGTTACAATATTAATATCACCTGCGGTTGTTGCAGCTTCCAAAATATAATTAAGGTATTCTGTCGCAGAACTTTCATCCACAAACTTAATAACACTTGTTGGGGGAGCACCAGCTACTATACCATCTGTTTTTTCTGCAAGTATCAATTCTTGCATTTTGTTCCATCTTGCTGATGTAAATGGATGCGCCGGAGTGCCCTGCTGTTCTTCAGCATTGGCGTATGTAACAGTTACTTTTTTAGTAAAAATCATGTTGTAATCCTTTTATATATCATATTTATGATTATTTGGTGCGACTGGCCAGAATCGAACATAGCTTAACGATCTTTTATTGTCAACTACTTTATTTATACAAATTGGCGCTCTGTGCAAGATTCAAACTCCTGCTAATAAATCTGCCGGAATTGCTGTGCTGTTTTTTACATATTGAAAATCGGCGCTAGTGGTATAAGCACCACCGGGGGATGATGGCCAAACTGTCATCGGATCTTTGTCGATAAATTCGGGAAAATTTAGAAATATATTTTTCATTGAATTGGTGCCCCAAGCGAGACTTGAACTCGCACACCTTGCGGTACCGGCTTCTAAGACCGGCGTGTCTGCCAATTCCACCATCGGGGCGGTGTTTCTATTTATACTTGGTGGGCCGGGAGGGACTTGCACCCGCACTCCCCAAATTATGAGTTTGACGCTTTACTATTTAAGCTACCGGCCCAATGTATCAATTATACATTAAACCTATTAATCTGTCAACTGTAAAGTCATTCTTACGAATTTCGTTTATTGCTGTTTCTTTTACTATACACAATTTTTTAGTAAATTGCGACCACTTTGCTCGATCTCTATCTGTTTCATATCCCTTTACCTCAACAAATATATCCAATGAGGGGATATAAAAATCTGGATGATACCAACGTTCGCCGTTCCATACATATTTAAATGCTGTGTCTGGTCTTTTAGGAGCTAAGTTTTGTTCTTTAGCCCAATAGTAAAAATCAACTTCCCATTGTCCTTGTAACTTAATACCATCAACAATAATTTGTTTGGTTCTACCACGATTCGAGGACGAGTAAGACTCTGGGTTATTTTGTACTGCTCTACGCATTGATGCTTTATGTTTTTCTACTATAGCAGGGTTATTCCATTGTTGCTTATTTTGTTCAATCGTTGATTGGCGAATTTTTTCTCTTCCGTCAGGAGTGAGAGTTTCTGTAATACGATTTGGATTTTTTGGGCAACGTCTAACATGATTAGAGTAACCAGATTTATTTGTATATTCTTTAGAGCAATGTTCGCAATTCATATAAGCACTCGACTTTAATATATTTATTTATCAAAGTCCTGTGCTCATTGAGGATTAAAGGTCAACGACGTTGCCGCTTAGTTTCGGATATACCACGTTTTGGACGTATTGATTCTGAATATGCGTATTCGGTGTTATCCACCTCAGGTTCTGCTACCGGTTGTGGTGTTGCTACAGGAGCAGGTTTTGCCGGCACAGGTTTAACTGCCGGCTTAGGTGCAGGAGCAACAGGTGCAGGAGCAATAGGTTTGGAGGTTTTGGTATACTGTATAGTTGTTAATTCTTTTAACAATTCACGCATTTCTACAGTATTCCAAACTTTAGTTTCGTCTCGGGTCGAGCTATAGCGTATATAAATCAATGGCTTTTTACTATTCTTATCATAGATACGAATTTCGGGACGTGGATCGCCATCTTTAGAAACACCCTCTCTATAATCACAATCAAGATCGATATCTTCAACTGCCATTTTACGCTCAATCCCCTTAAAGCTGTGTACAGAGCTGATGCCCTTTGTGCCCAATGATACTAAACGAATATTAGGATCTCCGCTGGTACCGTGTGAGCTAACAAAGTTAGCTATGCGATATACAACACCGGCCTCGGTTTTAGAATCATCGCCTTTGAGCATGGCTTTTAATTGCTTAGCCGCTTGCTTATAAGCATGCACCCAAAATTCAACTTTACTGTTGATCTTTCTAGGCGAAGTAATATTGACACCAAATGGGCCAAATAATTCGTGTGCATTTGACACTACATATCCTTTGGCATTAGGGTTATTAATTTGTCCGCCGCCGACTTGTCCGATGTGCGGGCTACCAGCCTTTAAACTAACATTAAGTCCTTTTAGTTTTCTTGATTCACCATTGGCATCTTTGACATAAGCCTCAACGTCGGTTTTACGTTCTTTAGCTTCACTAACACCATCGCTAACAACCGCAACAATATCTGCTTTACCATTTTTATAAAAGTAATCAGCGTATTTGTCAATTTGACCACTGTTAGCATAGTGTACTACGCTAGGTAAGAATTTTTCATATCCAGTCCAAAAGTCTGGATCTAGTAGGTAATCACGTGTTGGTTGTTTAACCATAATAGTAAATCTAATTGTGTCAGCAACTTTACTATTTTTATCTGTTACTCGATATGTTAGGCCAGGATCCTTAAGTGCCATTGATAATACTTTTTTAACATCCTCGCCTGTAATGTCCTCAACATTATTAGCACCACGTTTAATTAGTTTAGCAACTACTGCTGCCGATAACACCGGCTCACTAGCATCGCCTTTGTTTTCTGCTGTGCTTCCTTTTTCGCCCTTAGCGTGAGTTAGCCCAGATTGAATACTTGTATCTGCACCAACAATAGCAAAGACTTGACCATTAGGACGTTTAAAGAAACGTTCGTTGCCGCCATGTCCCATTTGGCTTCGTTGGCCTATTAGTACTCGTTGTTTTACATTGGCTTTAGGAGGAACCCATTCTAGGGCCTCTGTGGCATCAAAATCGGGAATTACTGCCTTGATGTCGTTTAGTAATTTAATACCCTTTTTACTGCCAACGGCAACATTAACTTTATGCCCGAAAGAGTACATATCGGGCTTGGTAAAGATACTGGCTTCTGTTAAAAATTCTGTGCTTTTCATAACAGTATTTATCTGCGTTCTATATCTTCTTCTGTACACTCGGGACCGTACTGTATTTCTACTATTTTACAGGGTCCGCTAAACGGATTAGTTAGCTGGTGCCATTCTGTGCGGGCTACAAAATAACTACCGTGTACGCCTAAAGTAGTCGATCCTGTATCATTTACTACACGAGCCATACCTTCGGTTACTTTCCAATATTCAGACCGCATTTGATGACGTTGCATACTTAACTGTTTGCCCGAGTCGACTACTAGTTCCTTAACTTTCGTTCCGGGAATGTCGTATAACACGCGGTAATAGCCCCAGGGACGGTAGGTTTTAGGTGCTTTCCAGTCCTCAAGGATCCAACTACTACTATTGGCTTTGTTTTCTCCGCCAACGCCAAAAGCAAATGTTACACCTGCCACTGACATTTCAGGGATATTATTCTGTGTACGATCTCCACCGTTAGCAAAGATAATAGTATCATCAGGATATAGTTGTTTTACATTTTTAATTGCTTCAATAGATGACCCATCGTCGTCGTTGAACAATATAACACCATCAACCATACGAAGATTTTCCATAATAGTTGTGCGTTCAGTAATGGGCATAAAGCTACGGCCTTTTTTACGCTCTAACCAAGCATCACTATTAACACCAACAATTAAACGATCGCCAAGTTTACGAGCTTCTTCTAAATAGGCAATGTGTCCCGAATGAACTGGATCAAATCCGCCGGTGGCTAGTACTATTTTCATTAGTTGTTTATTTGATAAAAATCTTTGTCTAACCAACGTACAATAACATCTTCGAGCCGGGCATACCCGTATTTGTTAATGCTGTTAATTATACTGTCGTTGATTAGTCCACGATCCGCTAAGTTGTGCCAGCTGGCATGTTCGCCAAGAGGTTCATAATCGCTGGCGTATACCGCGGCATACAACCACGGACTGTTGGGTTCTCTATAAAAGAAAGCATCACGACAATCAAAACCTGAAATGGCCAACATATATGTCAAGTTAAGTAAATTATAACTATAGTATTGATGGCTATGATTACTAATTACCCATTCGCCCCGGCGGTCATCTCGATAGGTAGTCTGCGGAACTGCCATAATTAACATACCATTTTGATTTAAATTTTTACGCCAGGTAGCTAAACATTTCAATGGGTTGCGGGCGTATTGAAAAGTATCGTGTGCCCAAATTAAATCAACTTGTCTAGGGATTACTCGTTCTTCAAAATTTCCTTGCATAACCATTAAATTTTTAACGGTCTTGGGATCATATTCAAGCTGTTGTGTATTTTGATCAACTGCATAGACCAGATAGTTGCGACATTCTACAGGATCATCCCGGGTTTCTAACTCGGCCCACCAGCGAGCATCTAATCCGGCACCGCACCCCATGTCTGCAATAACCGTCAGACTGTCAAGGAAAGTATCGTATTCGGGTAATAAATTTAGTATGCCTAGACTATGGGCATGACTTTCTTCGGGATTTTTAAACAGAGCCATTTGTAAGTATTTCTATAATTAATTTTTCTTTAAGGAGTTGAAGTCTTACCTCAAGTTGAGTACAAGCTTCGGCTATTTCATTTTCTGTACCCCAACCCAATTGACGATTTAAATGGTATGCCCATTTACTTACTGCGTCTTTTTCTAGCTGAATATCGATAGCATTGTGTTTGGGTTTAGCCCGAATACACAAGTTAAATTCTTCTAGTAGTTGATGTGCTCGCTCTTGTACCGTCATTTATTATTTTGATGGACTTCCAATACATACTTAGCTGTTGCTTTGCTGGTACAGTGATTAACAAAATGATCAAAGATTTGACTCTGTAGTTCGTTATATACTGTTAGTCCGGGTTCGGCAGTGAACCATTCTATACCGTTATCGGCAATTAATCCCTGTACTGCAAACAATAAGTCTTTGGGTAAAGTAGTGCAGGTATTTGTAGGGCATTGATCTAAGCCGTGAAAAATAGGTACTGCGCCCGATGCCATAATTTCATAATGACGTTGGCAATCCCATCCACCTTTACGCATGGTCTCACCAAAGTAACTGCTGGCATAATCTCTGTAGTAGTCTTGCTCGTTGTCAAATGTGTATTTTGCTTGATCGCCGCCAGGTACAGGTTTAGCACCAGACATTGTTTTTTCTTTAACTACATCGGTACGATCAATAATCTTACTCTTAGGAAAACTAAAACTAATTGGATGTATGCGACTATCGTTGTCGTAAAATTCACGTTTAAAGTAAGTACCACAATCCACTAAGTGTCGATGATCACGCCAGTGCGTTAAATCGCCCTGGTCTTTACCATCAATGATAATAATTTGTTCTTTAGGATACGTTTTTAAGATTAAATCTTCGTACACGCTTTTAAAGTCGGCACGACTTAATACTACAATGTCAAAGTAACGATTGCGTATTTTATCTTCAATATTAGTACGATCTACTGCATCAGTATCAATAATGTTAGTTAAGGTAAATCCACGACCGTGTAGTTTGTTACGCACTTCCCCATTGGGTCCTGCTTGTCCATCATTGTATACGTGCCAGATTCTGGGACTATCGACTACGTCGTGACCCAATTCCATAAATCCATGAAACAACATATCCGATAAATGATCTGTTTCGTGTTCGTTACACCGTGTAAATAAAATCTTCATACTACAATATCTTCCATTCCTGCTGTACGCAACCTAACTACGTGTCCTAGCATAAAGTTTTTACTTTCAATACCCTTCATGACACCTAACCACTTGTTACGCAGTAGTGCTACTTCGTTAATGATTGTTTCCATGTCAATTACTTCATCTTCAGCTTCGGCGTACTTTTCAGCATCGCGACTAGTTAAGGCACGGGCATATCCTTCTAAATACTTTTTATAGTGTTTCTGTCGTATCTTACGTAACTGTATATTTAGATGTTCAAGAATAGCTTCAATTTCTTGAAGCTGATTAAAGCGGTGTTCGGTTTCCCCGGGCAAGTTGCTTAATTCTTTTTCAACTTTACCAGATATTTTGATATCAGACCTGGCCGCAATTAATTCCTGCTCGAAATAATCAATACAAGCAGGAATTTCTCCAAGATTTTTAACTACACGATTATACCACACAGGTTACCATTCTTCCCCGTTGACATCTTCAGTATCGTCTTCATCTGTAGAATACTCTTTAAGAGCTTTCTTTAGTGTTGCATCAGTTGTGCCAAACTCTTTGAGTTCTTGGTCGCCCAACATATCAACCATAACGCTCATTAAGTTATCTGCACACTCTTGACGGTCCTTTGCAGGAACGTACTGTTTCATAATGGTATATAGTTCGCTAAGAACTTCTACGTCGATATTCATTCTGCAACTTCCTCTTTTTTAGATTTTTTAGCAGGAGCTTCTGTAGCTGTATCAACTTCAACAATCTCGCCAGTTTCTTCGTCAACAACTACCACAGGCTTGTGATGTGGATTAGCAATAAAGTCTGCCATTACTTTGTCCAAGCAATTATCCTCGTTGCGTTCCCATGCTTTGCGGAACTTCTTAATAATCTCGCCACCAGTGATAGTGTAAACTAAACTGTTGCCTTCCTTCTTAAGCATGTCTTTACCTTCGAACATGTCTACTAGACCAGAGTATGGGTTCATACCTGTTTCATAAGGAATCTTAACCTGTACACTTTCAAACGGTTTAGCGTAGCGAGTTTTCATGATCTTACATGCGGCACGGATACCATTGACTTCTGATACTTTGTTGCCATCTTCATCTTCTTTTAACTTTAACTTACGCATAGCTACAACAATAGAGCTTGCGTAGATAAAGCCTTGTCCACCCGAGATCTTGTCATCTGGATCAAACATGTCCTGTGATGCGTATGTGTGTGCTGTACATACTAGACCCAAGTTTAGGTTACCAAACATGTTTACACAGTTACGAACCAATGCCGCAAGTGCTTTAGGCTTACGACCCATGTCGCCTTTCATGTCGCCTGCTTCGAACTGGTTAACGTCTGTGGGTGTAAGCAACATACCCAGTGAGTCAACTACAAACAAGACCTTAGGACGCTCTGCTTCTGGCATTAGTTTGTATTCTTTAACAAACTCGCTAACCATCTTAGCCACGTCATCAATCATTGCCATGTTAAGTTTAAGCAACTTATCTTCACTTGTGTCTACATTAAGTGCGTGTAGCCACTTTTCGTCTAATGCGTTTTCACTGTCAATAAGAATAACGTAGATGCCATCTCGTTGTGCATTGGAAATTAAATTACCGGAACAAATAAACGATTTACCTGCGCCAGATTCTCCGGCAAATACAGTAACTTTACCTAGCGGAACACCTTTGTTAAAGTCGCCACTAATCAAATAGTTAAGTGCATAATTGTTTGTTGAGATCCAGTCGCTTGGATCATTAAATCCAACACTAATACCGTCGATACTCTTAGTAATGCTTTTACGAAATTTCGATACGTCAAATGGTTTAGCCATGTTTATTTTCCTTAATAAAATTATACAACTTTTCTGCGTATTGCTGGTGTTGCTTGGGTCCAGGATGTTTGTTATCTGAACCCAAATCTATAAAATTTATATTATTTCCATTTATCTCTAGGTCATGTGTTAAATCAATAAAATTTTCAAAATTGTTAAATGCTACCCCAATCCAAGAAATATTAAGAATATTAGCAAGGTATAAGTTTGCACCAATTTTTTGACAAAAGTTTATTACCTGTAAAATTTCTCGTATAGAAGTTAATACCTGTGTTTCGCTTTCAAAATAATCCAGTGTCCAATATTGATTTTCTTTTTTTATTGTAGAATATTCACAAATGGTGGTTGGGTCAAAACTCCAATTATTAGATATAGTAATTCTTGGAACATTAGTTAACCCCCAGACGACAATATCACCTTTTTGTATATCCGATCGTAGTATTTGATCAGCGGCCCAAAATATTGAGGTACCGCCCTGAGATAACGACACCTCTGGTAAATTTAAATATTGTGATAATAATGTTCCCCACCTATGTTTATGGTCAACTCCATACCCTTCGGTAACCGAACAGCCTACTGTCCATAAAGTTAAATCATTATTACCTCTTACGTGTTTTAAATAGTTGAAATCTTTTTCCCAGAAAAAATTTTTAACTTTACGTTTATGACGTACAAGTTCATTAAACAAACGCCCATATGAAAAACAATTATTGTTTATAATTTCCGTATTTTCAGTTACGTTAACTAAAATTATTTCTGTTGCATTGTTACACGCAATACTAATATTTTCGCTAGAAAGATCTTCTACCGAGCTATGGCAATCTACAGCATCATCTCTGCTAATAATTTTATCTAAATTATGACTATCAACTAACAGTAAATTAGAATTGTTCCATTTATAATCAACAGTCGAAATATATAATTTATTAATCATTTTAATTTGTATAATTCTGTAAAAATTTCACCACTGTTTACTCCACGTCGTTGATCCATTACCGCCAACTTGTCAAATGATCCTGCTAAATCTTGTTCAATTGGTTGATTTATATAGTGCAACATGTTACGATAACTGTCTTCAAGCAGATAGCCAGGTTGTTTATTAATTTGCGATTCCAATTTTATCTTTAATAAGTTTAACACACTTTCTGGTAAATGTCTAATATTTAGGTAGGCCGGGTTTATTAATGCTCCAATAATAAAGCTATTATTATGGAACCCCAATCCTTTTAAATAGTCTACACACCCAAATATAGTATCGTGGTTTAATAAAAACCATAACATGTTAAAACTTATTTTATGATCAAGTTTTCTAATCGTATTTAAGTTATCTAAAAAGTCGGACCAGCGACTACCAAAACGTATATATTCAAATTCTTCTTCTATAGTTTCTACACTTATAGTCCAGTGTACATTTTTAAATTTACACACCGCATCAAAGACACCAGTATCAACCTTACTAAGATTGGTGTTTATCCTTAGATTTACATCGGGGTTTAATTCTTTAAGTAATTCTAAATTTTCTTTCATTAGCAGGGGTTCGCCACCTGCCAGGTAAACATGCTTGAGATTCCGGGCGTGTTTATAAATGTATGCTCTAAAGTTAGCTAAGTGCTCTTCACTTGGCGTGTTGATTTGAACGTTTAACTCATTTGCCCACTTGCTACTAAAAGTTGGACCACAATATACACAAGAAAAATTACATAAATTAGTCCAACGCACATCAATTGTTTGTAAATCAAAATTGTCAGAGCGATAGGTATCAAGAGATATTTTTTTAAACTCTCGTATGTAAAAAATTCTATCGCTAATAATGTTAAACCCTTTTTTATTGTGTTCTAAATCATAGCAGGTATGACAACCAACCGCAGGTGCATTGTTTATAATATTAGTTTGCTTGGTAACATTCTTGTGGCCAAGTAGTATGTTCTTAATATGTGTTTCATTGGTATTACCAAGAATATCATCGCTACGAATACAATTCTTAACGTTACCATCAAAGTTGTACATGAGACCAGTCCATGGCATGGGACAAAAATATTGATTGGTTAATACATCTTTAGGATTCATACCGTGGTCCCAAGGATATGTCTGGAATAATTAAATTGTTAGCTTCGGCCATAGTTAACACACTAACTAATACATTAGCCCAATTATTAACATCGGCAGCAGGAGGTACTGTTTTTTCCAGACTGGTTGCTATGTTTCCTGGACGAACAATAGTGAGTCTAATTCCAATATGTCGATTACGTATTTGGCGGACTGCTTCTTCAAGTGCTATTTTTTGAACGCGATAATGATCCATTCCAAGGCCAGGAAGAACCGATACCGGATCTTGTGTCATCATAGTGCTAATAACTATAATATGTTTTCTTGTACCAACCCATCGTTGAGCCATTTCAAACAATAATTCTGTTTGTGCATATCCGGCCTGTGCATTATTGATAAACATGTCGCAAGGTTCAATTTGATCTGCTATCTTTGGTATACTACGAATATTATTTCCTTCACGTTTACTTAGGCCAATAATTTCGTGATGTTTATACATTTCGGCCAATGCTTGGCCAATGCCTGCGGTGTGTCCTGTAATTGCTATTTTCATGTTAATAAATGTAATGGTTCGTTATGGAAGGTAAAACTAGCTATAATGCGTGGCAGATCAACTGCTGTAATTTTTTCTACGCTATGTAAAATTTGTGAATTAAACACAATTGGTCGGTTCATATCTACTAGTTCTGCTACTAATTGATTGTCTACATACCAACGATTAGCCCATCCCTTTGTGTTAAGTACTGGTAAATTAATTTTTGCTATTACCGGCAACTCATCTATATGTTTAGGAAGATGTGTGTTATCCTCTATTATAGTAATAGCCGCATGCCTGGGTAATAGGCTGTTTTTTTTAAAAAAATCAATTAATTCAGGCACAGATGCTAATAGTTGTTTACAATCAACAAAGTGCCACCCAAATTTTGTTGTGGATAAAAGTCCGGGCACAGTTTTTAAAAAATTATAAATGCCGCTAGAAATAATTTCCATATTGTCACAAGGTAATTCTACATAGTATTTCATTGTATACCTCTGAGTTGCTTTTGTTCTTGTATATATCTGTTAATGCTATCTTGATCTTTATTATTAACGTCTAATACCGCAGGTTCTTTAAGATATGCATAACTGTGATCTATTCCGTGGTCTTGTGCAAATTTCTGTATATTAGATAAGTCAGTAACATTCAATACACTAACAGTAGTCCATAAATTTAACTTAACAGGCATGGTTTTATAAGTCATTAAGTTTTTGTAAAAAGTTTCCCACGTAATTGGCCAACGCATAAACTCGTGTACCGGTCCAATACCATCACAACTTACAGTAACAGTTACTTCTATGCCACAACGAGCAATGTCAACTAATTCATCTAATACTATATTACAGTTTGTATTAAGTCTCAGTGTACGTAAATTGGGTGGTAAATTAGCTAATATTTGTCGATAGTTTTTACTATAACTAGGTTCGCCGCCGTTAATATCTAAATGGCGTATTCGTTCTTGTGGCAAATCCCAAAAGCGATTACTGTTATTTACTATGGGAAATATTTTACTAGTTAGGGCACCAATACGTGTACTACATTCAGGATTACAAGTTTGACATGCGGCATTACACACGTTATCTAATACTCCGCCAACTTGTAGATAATTTGGGGGTATTTCTGTTTGATCTAAATTTAATGCGTGTATTCTTATACTATCCTTGCCTTCTGCTTCAACTTCTTTGCAACGGCGGCATTCATTGGGCCAGATGTCTTGATCAAATTGCTCTTTAACTTTACGCAACCAGACACTAGAATCCATATCTGCTAGTGTATCAAACTGTGCAGGCGCAACCATATGACCGCAACGACTTACGGTCCCATTGGGATTAAAACGTACAAAATGTTCTAGCCTAGGACAGCGCATAGTTCTCGGCTTCTTTCTATTGTTTCTTCGTATAATACAGGATACTTGTCTTTAATGTGTGCAACAATCGTTTTCATGTTAACTGTTTGTCCAATGAAATCCTCCGTTAAGACTTTATCCAACTGTAAATAAAACCAAAGTTTTTCATTTTCTTTAAAATAATCTATCAATGATTGATCACGTATTAGAGCGTTCCATGTTAAGTCTGTTGCATCTTTGAGTTCTTCCATTGTGCGGAATGTCATTTTTATATCAGGATTGAACCTAACTAGATTCATTATCCAATGGAACTGTAAGATAAAGTGTCTATTTAAAAATAAAAATTCTTCAATGAATTGTAATGAAGTTTTGCGATCTAAATCAGAAATGTAGCGTAAGTATGTTTGTACTCCACTTACATAACGCTCAAATGGTTCACGAACAAATACTTCTACTTGGTCTATTTGTTGTATTAAACCTATATTAAGTATGTTTTCGGCAGTTTCAAATAAACTACTACTAGCATTTTTATATATAGGATAGACGTAACGATCTTTAGTGAGTTCAATCACTAAAATCTCGTCTGGGAAAAGGATTGGATCTATGTATGATAGCATAAACAGGTAGTGGGGGTTCGTCTTCCCCCACTATTTTTAGACACAACTTATATTAAATTACTGTTTTTGACGATTGCGAATCATTGCTAAAATATCTTCAGCTTTTTGACTTGCTGGAGCTGCTGTAGCTACCGGAGCCGATGGCGTCGGTACTTCATCTTCGTCTGGTTCTGCCGCTACTGCTGGAGCTACAGCTGGAGCTGTAGAAACATCATCTGCATCTGCCTTGGGTGTTGCGTTAGGTGTATCTAAACCGTAAGGTTTGTAATAAGCACCCCACTTATCAGCATCGTATGGTTGACCATCAACTGAAGCTTCGAACATTTCCTTAATTACTTTAAGGTCTGCTTCTGTCGGTTGCTTTGGCAAGAAGTCTGACAAGTTAAACAAGCCGTGTTCATCAATAGCTGCTTGTTCTTCTGCTGTCAATGCCGACTCTTTGCGGGACCACTTACTTGTTGAGTAGTCTGCATAGC
>Ga0208741_10000930_pt1 | contig 12763 bp, 4 predicted proteins | sample CryBogCBE03Jun09_FD_184576 | JGI IMG/M metagenome (GOLD analysis project Ga0208741, IMG submission 184576) | Freshwater microbial communities from Crystal Bog, Wisconsin, USA - CBE03Jun09 (SPAdes) | ecosystem: Environmental > Aquatic > Freshwater > Lake | place: Crystal Bog, Wisconsin, USA...
TATTTTGCTATTAAACCAGCCAAGTAACTAACGGTGCGTACCAACTGGCTTACATAACTCATTTCGTTATCGTACCAGCTAACCACTTTAACCAGTTGTTTTTCGCCAACGGTTAATACTTTGGTTTGTGTAGCATCGAATAAAGAACCGAAATGCGTGCCAATAACATCGCTGCTAACAATCTCGTCTTCAGTATAACCAAAGCTTTCGTTGCTGGCGGCCTTCATGGCGGCGTTAACTTCTTCTGCGGTTACCTTTTTAGCCACGGTAGCAGTTAACTCAGTAACAGAACCTGTAATAACCGGTACGCGTTGTGCGCTGCCGTCTAATTTGCCTTTCAATTCAGGCAGCACCAAGCCGATGGCTTTTGCAGCGCCTGTGCTGTTTGGCACCACATTGGCTGCAGCAGCCCTTGCACGGCGAAGGTCGCCTTTAGCATGGGGCGCATCCAAGGTATTTTGGTCGTTGGTGTAGGCGTGTATGGTGGTCATGATGCCTATTTCGATACCAAAAGTATCATTTAGTGTTTTAGCCATAGGGGCCAAACAATTGGTGGTGCAAGACGCGCAGGAAATAACTGTTTCGCTGCCATCCAAAATATTGTGGTTTACGTTAAACACAATTGTTTTAAGGTCGCCGGTAGCGGGTGCGGATATAACCACCCTTTTTGCACCTGCTGCAAGGTGTAATTCAGCTTTTGCCTTGTCGGTAAAAAAGCCAGTGCTTTCAATTACCACGTCTACATCGTGCTGGCCCCAAGGTATTTGTGCGGGGTCGCGCTGGGCGTAAATTTTCACTTCATTACCGTCAACAATAATGGAGTTTTCGGTGTTACTTACTTCACCATGAAAGCGGCCTTGGGCACTGTCGTACTTTAACAGGTGTGCCAAAACCTTAGGGCTGGTAAGATCATTTATTGCTACAACTTCAATGCCTTCAATGTTGTGGATTTGTCTGAAAACCAGACGGCCAATGCGGCCAAAGCCGTTAATGGCTACTTTTACTGTGCTCATAAATTATGGTTTGTTTTTAAAAAGCACCGCGAATTTACAGGGATTGTGCAGAAAAACACGATTATTTTTTTAATAACAGGGTCAATTTTGCAAAACCACCTTAGTTGGTGGCATTTATAGGTACGCAAAGGGAGGTGAAGACTTACTGGTAATGGTATTTGCCCGGCCCCCCAAAAACTGCTGAAAAAAATTTTGTGGCAACAAAATCCCCCCTTATCTTTGCAATCCCAAAAAAAACGGAGCGTTGGTAAAGCGGTTAATACACCTCCCTTTCACGGAGGAATCACGGGTTCGATTCCCGTACGCTCTACAGGAAAAGGTAAAAGTTGTGTGTCCCCATCTTGAAAAAGGTGGGGATTTTTTGTTTTACAAATTTCAGCCCCCTAAAAAATAGGTACCCTAGCCGAAGTGTAACAGTGCTTTCCCGCTTAACCCTTAACTTCAATCATCAAACCAACTGCACATGAAGAAAATTGTTTTCTCCGGCTTTCTGCTGGGTTGCGCGCTGCTATCTTTTGCACAGAAAAAACCGCTTGACCATACGGTATACGACGCATGGCAAAGCATTGGTGAAAAGCTGATCAGCAACAATGGCAGGTACGTGGCCTATACAGTAAACCCGCAGGAGGGTGATGGTGTGCTGGTAATACAAACGGCTGACGGCAACTACAAAAAAGAAATTCCACGCGGGTACGGTGCCACCATTACGGAAGACAACCTTTACCTGGTTTGTAAAATAAAGCCGCTGTTTAAAGATACCCGGGATGCCAAAATAAAAAAGAAAAAGCCCGAAGATATGCCTAAGGACAGCCTGGCCATTGTGCTGTTAGGCCAGGATAGCGTTATTAAAAAAGCCGGTGTAAAGAGTTATAAAACCCCAGAGCGTGCCGCTTGCTGGTTAGCATACCAATACGAAAAGGGATTCGGCGACGTTATGGATGCCCCCAAACCCCCAGACTCCCTAAGCCGCCTAAATGATATTGCCAAGATGGCCGACAGCTTGGTGCATATGGCAGACAGCCTGCGAAACAGGGTGGCCGAGGCAAAAACCAAGGGCCTGCAAATTTTACTGGCCCCAAAAAAGGAGGCCAAAAAACCCTCCCCTGAAACAGTGGAAGAAGGCACTTGGTTTGTATTGCGCAACTTAATAACCGGAGAAGAACTACGGTATGCACTGGTTAGCGAATACCTGTTTAGCAAAAACGGCAACCGGTTGGTAGTAGAAACCACGAAGAAGAACAGCGACACGTTAAGCAAAGCGGCAGTGTTATTGGTAGAATTGCCCGCCAAGACAGTTGACACAGTAATGCGGGGCTTTAACGATGCCAAAAACTATGCTTTTGATGAAACAGCCAGCCAGCTAGCCTTTGTTGCCGAGCGGGACAGTGCCACCAAGGCCTTGCAAAAATTCTATAAGCTTTGGTACTACAAACCCGGTATGGACAGCGCCCAATTGCGTGGCAACCGCTACACTGCCGGTGTTGAAAAAGGGTTGACCATCAGCGAAAATTACACGCCCAGTTTTAGCAAAAGCGGCCAACGGCTATTTTTAGGATTGGCACCCATACGCCCAGTAAAAGACACCACGGTGCCAGATTTTGAGAAAGCAGGCTTGGATGTTTGGAATTATAAGGATGATAACCTGCAACCCTACCAGTTAAAAAGCCTTGACAAGGAATTAAAGAAAAGCTATCTAGCGGTACTGGACAGTGGCAAGGCCGATATACTTCCATTGGGCAGCGAGGCGTTCCCGGATATTGCGGTAACCAAAGAAGGTGATGGCGATGTTTTTTATGCGGCCACCGACACAGGCAGGCGCGTGGCAGTGCAATGGCAGGGCTTTACCCTAAAAGATGTATATGCTATTGATGCCGCCACCGGCAACAAAAAACTGGTTGCCAAAAATTTTAAGGGCAGCACCTACCCCAGTTATACCGGCCAATACCTGCTGTTGTATAATGATAGGCAAAAAGGCTACTCGGTGTACAACAGTGCCAGCAACCAATTGTACAAAGTGGCGGCAGATATAAACACGCCTTTGTATGATGAGGAGAATGATGTGCCGGATGACCCCAACCCTTATGGGATTGCTGGATGGGATAAGGATGACAAGCATGTTTATGTGTACGACCGATATGATATTTGGAAGGTTGATGCGGAGGGGAAGGAGAAGTCAGCGTTGGTGACATTACAGGGTTCACGAAAAGGGAAAATTTCTTGGAGGTACGCAAAAGTTGATAGGGATGAGAAATATATTGACGCAGCCTCGTTCCACTATTTCCGGGTGTTTGATGATCATTCTAAATCTAGCTATTATGTAAAAGGAAAACTCCCCCAACAACCCAATGAGATGGAAGAGATTGCCGGGGATGACAAGTACCTGTCTCAAGGTTTTTTAAAGGCAGACAGCGCTACAGTATACCTTTACACAAAAGAAAACTTTAAAGCGCCTCCAGACATTTACACTACTTCCAAATTAATTTACTCCGCCTTGCTTGGCAAACATCCTACCAAGTTCGCTGGTCATTTCGGAAGCAATTATGCTATCCAACTCTCCCACATCAACCGCCAACAATCGCAATACCTGTGGGGTACCGCCGAATTATTTACATGGAAAGCCTATACTGGTAAGGAAACCGAAGGTGTGTTATACAAACCCGAAAATTTTGACCCAACAAAAAAATACCCGATGATTGTGTATTACTATGAGCGTAATAACAACACATTGTTGAATTATCAGGCACCATCGCCCACGCCATCGCGGTTGAACATTCCTTTTTTTGTAAGCCGCGGCTATGTGGTGTTTGTGCCAGATATTTGGTACACCACCGGCCACCCCGGCAAAAGCGCGTACGACTACGTGGTTAGCGGCACCAGGGCCTTGATACAGCAAGGCTTTATTGACAGCACCAAAATAGGCTTGCAGGGCCAAAGCTGGGGCGGCTACCAAACAGCCTATTTGATAACACAAACTAACCTGTACGCAGCCGCCTGGGCTGGGGCGCCCGTAGTAAACATGTTTAGTGCGTATGGCGGCATACGCTGGGAGAGCGGCCTTAACAGGCAGATGCAGTACGAGAAAACACAAACCCGCATCGGTGCCACCATTTGGGAGCGGCCAGACCTTTACATAGAGAACTCGCCCCTCTTCCACCTGCAAAAGGTAAAAACGCCGCTGGTGGTTATGAGTAACGATGCCGACGGGGCAGTACCCTGGTACCAAGGCATTGAATTTTTTACCGCCATGCGCAGGCTCAACAAGCCTATTTGGTTATTACAATATAATGGGGAAGCCCACAACCTGGTGGAAAGAAGAAACCGGAAAGACATACAGGTTAGGGAGCAGCAATTTTTCGACTGGCGACTGAAAGGAGAGAAGCCGCCCGTATGGATAACGGATGGCGTACCCGCCACTCTTAAAGGCATCGACGGGGGCTTAAACATTAAATAAATGTTAGCAATTTTTCTGCGGTTATTTTATATGTTAAAGATTGAAATGTTTGTATTTTGTTGCAATAATCGTTGCCTACCGAGATAATTAGATTAGGGATAACAGAAATTAACCAAATTACAACCGATAATAACAAATAGCGTATAGCTACTTGGATATTAAAAAAATAAATGCTTACTTTTGCTGAAAGATTGCCATTTGAAAGAAGGGCAATCTTTTTTTATTTTAATCCGTCCCAACCCTTATGGGTAATAAGTAAATGTCGCAGCGTTGAAGATTATCTTTCGGTGTTTTTTAAAATAAAAAAGTGTTATTTTTACACTTATTATAAGTATAGTTTAATTCGTTTGATATATGTCCATAAGCGGACAGTTTGGTTGCGGGGGTAATTTCTATTACCCCTAATTTTTTGTGGCGGCCTTACCATTGGTACCGTGGCCATTTGGCGGCAAGTATTGCCGCAGTTTGCCAACACTCCTCGTTTTGTTATTGTTCTTTCTCGGCCACTGCGCAACTAAAAATTTAAGAGGCCGCCCATAAAGGCAGCCCCTTGTCTTTAACCAACCTTACTGCTTGTGAGAAAAAAACGATGTGTATGTTAATTTTTAAAGCATTTCTGCAGCTATTTTTTAAAACTATAAGCCTTTACAGCGGCTTGGTTAATACCAAATAGCAGTGTGTTGTTTACCTCAACAACACTACGTACATCCCCTTTTAAGGCAAGCCCGCTTTGTACTTGGTTTATGTAACTAAAACCGCCTTTACCATCGTTGTGCAGCAGCGTGCCATAATTAGCGTCGTATTTACCAAATCGTAGCCTCGCATGGTTAATATTGCCGCAAAGCAAAATATCCATATTGCCATCTTTATCATAATCCAATTGCGTTATGGTAAACACTGGCGAAAACTGCGCTTGCACCGGCAGGGGCATCTCCTTAAACTTTCCCGTGGCATCCATTTGAAAATACGCTGTGCTAAAATAATTGGCCACCAAACGGTTGGCACTGCCCAATTGCTCGGGTGTTAATACATCCTGTATGGTTGCGTCAGCATAACTCTTGTAGTCTGTAAATTTTTTTCGCAGTCCATTAATTTGGGTTAACATTTCATCGCGCGATACATAGGGGTAGCTTTTGCCTTGTATATAAAAACACAGTATAGGGTCAATGTAATTGTTGTTGTCAAAATCGTTGTAATACAATTCGGCAGGCTGTGTTTCGCTGGCAGTGCATTGGCTGTTTAGTCCAAGGTTGCCTAGTATAAGGTCTTTCTTACCGTCCTTGTTAAAATCACCTACTGCTATTTTATTCCACCAACCACGGTACTCCTTTGCAAAGTAGTCCTTGGTTTTATTGTCAAATTTACCGTTGGCATTTATAAAAACGGTAACTGGCATCCATTCACCTACCACTACCAGGTCGTTTTTGCCATCGCCGTTTAGGTCAATCCATGCTGCGTCGGTAACCATGCCTATTTTTTCCAATGTGGGGGCCAGGCTGGCTATTTGGTTGGTAAAATGGCCTTTACCATCATTTACCAGCAGGTAGCTGTTCGGTAATTCTGGGTAGCGTCCCGGCACTACCCTGCCGCCCACAAACAAATCAGCAAATCCATCGCCGTTAATGTCTGCCACCCTTACGCAGCTCTTGCTGCCAAGCATTGCAGGCAAAGCTGCCGCGGCTTTGCTAAAATTACCCTTACCATCGTTTAGGTACAGCCTGTCCTGTAGCAGTGGGTCGGCGGGTGCATAATTGGCGTATCCGCCGCTAACAACATACAAGTCAGCAAACCCATCGCCGTTGGCATCAAAAAAAACAGCATCGGCATCTTCGCTTTGCTTATCAGCCTCAAATGCGGGTTGCGGCTTTTTTACAAATGTACCGCCCTTTTGTTGCAGGTATAATTCGCCAGGTTGCCCGCTGCCACCGCCCGCGTATATATCGGCAAGCCCGTCGCCATTAGCGTCGCCAGTGATAAGGCAAGGGCCAGAGAACGACTGAGGGTTAACCATCAGTGCCTGCCGCTTAAAGTCGTTCACAACACTGTTTTTATGAGCGTAGCCAATTGGTGCCGCTGCCTCCGTAAACCAGCCAGACGGTATGTTGGCAATTTTTGCGGTGCCTTGGGCATCGGCTTCCTTTAGACTTATAACCTGGTTGGCATTAATATTGGCAAGTAGCTGTTGCTTACCACTTTGCCATACAATGCGCAGGGAATCAATAACAGCTTCGCCGCCCATGCCAAAATGCAATACCGGCGATACAGACGATTGGTAGCCCCGCGAGGGCATCTGTTCAAGGTACTGCTTCTTACCTTTGCAATAGGCTGTTAGGTTGGCGCCTATGCCTTGGGTATTTTGCCCCTGACCTTCCAGCTTTACCTCCAAGTAGTGGTTGGCAGGCTTGCTATTGGTTTCGTTTTGGTAAATAAAGGCGGGTTGGTTTATGTTATTCACCACAAGGTCTAGGTCCCCATCATTATCAAGATCGGCATAAGCCGCACCGTTACTGTTGGAGGGTATATTTATGCCCCATTGGTTACCAACATTGCTAAAGGTTAGGCCCGTGTTGTTTTTAAACAGGTAGTTTACCACGTTACTGGCGGGCATTTGCTGCACAATATCCAATACATCCTGCCGTTGTAGGCGGCCTTTGCTTTGGGTAAACTCGTTCATGTATTTTATAAAATCCATATTGGTGTAGTCCCTCAGGTAGCCGTTGGTTACAAAAAGGTCTTTCCACCCGTCGTTGTCAAAATCGGCAAATAGCGGGCTCCAACTCCAGTCGGTGTTCGATATGCCGGCCAGTTGCCCAATTTCGCTAAAAGTGTTGTTGCCGTTGTTAATATGCAACATGTTGCGCATGTACTGGTAATAAAAGCCTGAGCGTAGCAACACGTCAAATTTTTCGTAGTTGTCGGGCGCAAACAATAGCTTTTGGCGGTGGTTGTCTTCAGGCAGCATGTCGAGCGTAAAAATATCGGGCAGCGCATCGTTGTTTACATCGGCCACTGCGTTACCCATCGAAAACTGTGAAATATGCCCTAATGACGATTGCAATTGGTTGGTAAAAGTGCCGTTTTTATTGTTGATGTATAGGTAGTCGGGCACACCATAGTCGTTGGAAATATAAACATCGGGCCATCCATCGCCGTTGATATCGCTTATGCCTGCACCTAACCCGTAGGTTAAGGCTGAGCTGTTGATATTGGTGGTTTCGGTAATATCGGTAAAGTGGTTATGGTCATTTTTAAATAACCGTACCCCAATGGTGGGCACGGGTTGCTTAATCTGCACGGCTGTGTTTGCTTCGTCAAGCACGGGCAGGTTGTGGGGGTTATGGTGCAGTAGCAGCATGTCTAGGTCTCCATCCCTGTCAAAATCAAAGAAAAATGCTTGGGTGCTGTAGCCAGAATCGGCCAAGCCATATTTTTCGGCTTCCTCAGTAAAAAGAGGGGTTCCGGTATTGTCGTTGCCCTCATTGATAAACAATTGGTTTACCCGTTTGCGGCCGGGTAAAATGCCTGAATAACATACATAAATATCAAGTCGTCCGTCTCCATTTACATCGGCCATACAAACGCCGGTTTTCCAAGGTCCGGGCCTGCCTTCTACGCCAGCAACACCAGTTACATCATCAAACTGCATCTTACCTTTGTTGAGGTATAATTTGTTGGGCGACATATTGCCTGAAAAATAAATATCCTGTAACCCATCGTTGTTTACATCGCCTACGGCAACACCACCGCCGTTATAAAAGTATTCGTATAGTAGTACATTGGTGTTAAGGCCTTCGGTTAGGGTATTGGCAAAATCAATATTGGTTTTTTCAGAGGGTAATAGGGTAAAAAGGGCATCCCCGCTATTGGTGGCACCATCGCCATTTTTAGGGCTACAACTGTTATTGGCCAGCACAATAGCAATTATTATGCAATAGAGGCATAGCTGCTTAATATGTTGCAAGGTAGAAAGTGTTTTAGTGAGGTGCTAAAGTAGAAAAATCTATGCCGGTTTGGTTTCCCGGCATAGATTTTATTATTGTAAACCGCTAATGGCTAGTAGCCTGGGTTTTGAACAAGCTTAGTGTTCCTGTTCATTTGATCCAAGGCAAAAGGAGGGAAATACAGTTTATCGTCCCATGCACGGTTCTCAACACCAGACTCAATGTTCTGCACATTGTACGTGTAGGTATAGTTGTCGGTGCTGTAACGGTAAGTGGTAACTGTTTTGCCGGGTTTTAACTTGCCGGTAATTTTCACAACCCTTACTTTTTGGCCAAGGGTGGTTGGTGCAATCATCCAACGGCGGGCATCGTAAAAACGTTGTTCTTCACAAAGCATTTCTATGTTACGCTCGTTTTGGTAACGGGCAACCAATGCAGCACCAGTTTCGGTAATGGCTGGCATGCCTGCACGGAAGCGTATTTTGTTTATCCATGCTTTGGCTTCGTCTTCTTGGCCCAGTGCCAAACAAGCTTCTGCATAGTTAAAAATCACCTCTGTGTACCTAATCTGATTGCTTTGGATTTGTTGCTTTTGGTTCATGTCAACAATGGCTGGGTCTGGATCCATAAATTTCTTTATGGCGTAGCCGGTTCTTGTACCGTTCCAGTTTTCCAAGTTGCTGTTCCTTGTGTCTAGGCCAAAGTAAGTGCTATTGGCGCCAGATACTTCATATGTACCAAACTGTGTTTCGTTGTATGGATCAAAAGACGCGCCATCTGTGGTACGGGGCTTCCAAGGTGAACCATCATACATGATTGATGCATAAAAGCGTGGGTCGCGGTTTTGGTAAGGGGCACTAGCTTCTGCTGAATTGCTCCAGTCAAATTTAGTACCGTCCATCATTTCGTAGTTGTCTACCAAGTTTTGTGTAGGCTCAGTAGAGGTCCAACCGTGGTAACCATTAGGGCAGTTGTTCCTAGGGTACCAAGCGCCCCAATCATCAGAAGAAGCGTTTATATAATACTTGGCAAAAATTGATTCTTTTTCACCGCCATTTTTTGACAAATACACGTTGGTGTAGTAGGTAATGGCATCAGCTTTAGAAGCAGGGGCTGATAAATTAAGCATGTAGCCGTATGTGCCAAGGTCAATTACTGCTTTGGCTGCATCTTTGGCTTTCTGCCAACGGGCTGTACGGTCTCCGCTTACATAACCCAATAATTCAGGGTGTGCATAGGCAGAAATGGTAGCAGATTTTGCTTTGGCAGTGGGTATGTCGTGTAGGTCGCTGGCGGCATACAAAAGCACGCGGGCTTTAAGGGCCATCGCTGCATCTGCTGTTGCGCGGCCTGCTGTAAGCGACTTACCGCTTAACAACATAGCTGCTGAATCAAGGTCGCCCACAATGGCATTTACACATTCCTCGTAGGTATTCCTAGCGATAGAGAAATCTGCTGTGCTTAATGCGTATGATGATTTGATAATGGGTACACCACCGTAATAACGCAACATTTGGTTGTAGCAATAAGCCCTTAAAAAATAGCTTTCGCCTTTCAACTTGTCTTTCATGTTTGCGTCAAATGTTGCTTTTGAAAGATTTTCCAATGCAACATTGGCAGCACGTATTCTCAAATACATTTCACCATACTCATACGTGTTGTTAACCCAACCCGTGTTAGAAGGGCTGATGTTACCTTCCATAATATCCATCCTGCCAAAGTTGTACAAGCAGTTGTCGCTAATACAATCCATGCTTTCTTGGTTCAACAAGCCATCGTGCAGCACATTGTAAATGTCTGTTACAAATGCTTCAGATAGGTTGGGGTCCGACCATGTGGCACCCGCCGCAGCTTTATCCAAAGGCTGCGTATTCAAGAAGTCTTGCTTACACGAATAAAATATCACGGCGGTAGCTACCGCAGCAAATATTGTTTTTGTTATATTTTTCATGCTAAAATAATTTAAAAAGTTACTGTTACGCCTGTGTTAATTAGCCTAGCTTGAGGATAGTAGTGACCATCGCTGCTGCTTGATTCTGGGTCGTAAATCTTTTCTTTAGCCCAAGTTACCAAGTTTAGGCCGCTAACATATACCCTAAGTGTACCGATACCTGCTTTTTTGGCAAGGGCGGTAGGCAAAGTGTAGCCAAGCTCAACGTTCTTTAAGCGTATATAATTGGTATTAAGCATATAATACGTGTTACGGTTGGAGAAATATTGGTTATTTCTATCAACTGTACGCGGATCAACTGAGCTCGGGTGGTCAATAGTCCACCTGTGGTCGTACGAATACTGTGTGTAGTTACCAATAGTGCCCGATTCTGTTTGGAAGAATATTTGGCCACCGGTAGCGCCTTGGAACAGTATTGAGATGTCGAAGTTTTTATAAGATGCACCCAGTATGATACCACCTTGGAAGGTAGGTTGTGCACTTTTATCGCTTCTTACCCTGTCGTTACCATCAATTTTGCCATCACCATTCACATCCTTAAACTTCATGCTGCCTGGAAACAGTTTTCCTGCACCTCCAACACCTGTGTAGTCCAATTTGTTCGCATCCACATCTTTTTGTGTTGCAAAAACACCATCATACTGGTAAAGTAACATGCCATCTGGGTTGCCCAAATCATCAGGTATGGGGTGGCCGGTTGACAACTGGTAAGTAGGCCTGCCAGGTGTTTCATCCCAAAATACGATCTTGTTTTTTGCATAACCGCCATTGATGCTGATGTTATATTTAACATCACCTTTTCTGTCGTTGTAGCCAATGTTAAATTCGTAACCTTTGTTATCCACCTTTGCAAGGTTGGTAGGGGGCACCGCATCACCAAAGCCTGCAGTTGCCGGTATACCACCACTTGGTTTCCATAAGATACCTGTTCTGTGGTTTTGGAAAACGTCAAATTCAAAGCTTAATTTATTTTTCAACGCAGTACCTTCCAAACCAAGGTCGTAGTTATTGGCTACTTCCCATTTCAAATTGGGGTTGCCTATGTTGTTTTCATACAGGGTAGAATATACTTGGTTGCCGGTAACATAAGTGCGGTAAGCGTATGTTGAAAGGTAACCGTAGTCAACTTGGTTGCCTTTGTAAACAAGTTTATCGTTACCCAACTGGCCCCAAGAGCCGCGCAACTTTAATGAATTCAAGAAAGTGATGTTGTCTTTGAAGAATTTTTCTTCAGAAACCCTCCAACCTGCTGTTACGCCAGGGAAGAAGCCGAAACGGTGAGCCTGCGGAAAGTCGAAAGACCCATCATAACGCCACAAAAACTCTAACAAGTATTTTTCTTTGTAGTTATAACCAACACGGCCAAAATAGTTTAAACGGGCATTTTCCCAAGCAGCGCCGCCTGTTTTTTGGTCAGTTTGGCTACCGGCAAACAATTGGTCAATGGTAGTTGAAGGGAAGTATTGGCGGAACGCATTAAAGTAGTTTGCATTGCCTTGCTCCTTAGTTACACCAGCCAAAAAGGTTACCGCATGGTCGCCAAATGTGTGGTTGTACGACAAGATAGCTTCTAACATAGAGTTAAGCTGGTCTTGTGTATACTGGTTAAGGGTTGCCTGCGTAGTTGGCCCTTTTTGTACTTTGGTTAAAATAGGCGTTTTTCCATCAGCCTCAAAACCGCTGAAGTTGTAGATAAACCAAGGTTTTTGCCAAGTTTTACCTTGTTGGATGTATTTGTCCAACGCTACGTTACCGGTAATTTTCAAACCTTCAACCCATGGTATGTTAATTTCAATTTTACCATTGCTTTGCAGGTAATACCTGGTGTCTTTGTCATAGCCTGTTTGGTTGGTAGTAATAACCACTGGCTGCTCACCATTTTCAATATCTGGTGCAGGCTCGCCTGTAGGCCAGTACGCGTTTTTGTAAGGATATCCGCGCATCAACATCCTAAAGATTGAACCGGCTGATTTGGTTGGGAAGAACCTATTTTCTTGCCTACCGTTTACGCCAATTGCAACGTTGATATACTTGTTAACTTTTGCATCCAAGTTTAAACGGAAATCGTATTGTTTGTAACCCGTTGCTGAGTTTTTGTAATACGCATCTTGGTTTTCGTAGCCTATGGAAGCAAGGTATTTAACATTCTCATTGCCGCCCGACAATTGCACGTTTTGGCGTGTTTGTGGAGACCAATCTTTCAAGGTAGCCTTAAACCAGTCAGTGTTGGGGTGCAACCATGGGTCGCTGCCGTCGGCGTATTTTTTTATGTCATCTGGTGAAAATGGTGCAGCAGTACCGTTATAATTACCAGTTGTTTTAAAGGCACTTGCAGCAGCAGCCCATTGTGATGGGTCTAACTTGTAAATTTCAATTTCGTTGGCCATGGTGGCATACTCTACTGCAT